>Ga0065711_1002345_pt1 | contig 41895 bp, 18 predicted proteins | sample Hoacrofraction12_FD_59098 | JGI IMG/M metagenome (GOLD analysis project Ga0065711, IMG submission 59098) | Hoatzin crop microbial communities from Cojedes, Venezuela - Epithelial fraction 12 v2 (version 2) | ecosystem: Host-associated > Birds > Digestive system > Esophagus > Crop | place...
ATCATAGAATGGTAAGGGTTGGAAGGGACCTTAAAGATCATCTGGTTCCAACCCCCCTGCCATAAGCAGGGACATCTTCCACTAGACCAGGTTGCTCAGAGCTCCATCCAGCCTGGCCCTGAACACTGCCAGGGAGGGGGCATCAACAGCCTCTCTGGGCAACCTGTTCCAGTGTTTCACCACCCTCATGGTGAAGAATTTCTTCCTAATTTCTACTCTAAATCTGCCCTCTTTTAGTTTACAGCCATTCCCCCTTGTCGTATCACTACACACTCTTGTAAAAAGTCCCTCTCCACCCTTCCTGTAGGCCCCCTTCACATAATATATGTACTGCTATAAGGTCACCCCAGAGCCTTCTCTTCTCCAGGCTGAACAGCTCCAACTCCCTCAGCCTGTCCTCATAGGAGAGGTACTCCAGTCCTCTGATCATCTTCGTGCCCCTATTATCATTATTATTTTCATTATTAGCATTAGTACTAGCAGTAGTATTTCCTTTGCTGCCTTATTAAACTCTTTATCTCAACCCATGAGTTTCCCCTTTGTGTCCATTTCTCCTCCCCATTCCCCTGTGAGCATGCAGCTGTCTATTGCGTGGTTGCCAGCTGCCGGGTTAAACCACACCAGGGGGCAGCAGAAGGGGAGGTGGTGATCTCCTCTTTCTGGTGACCAGTGACATGACAAGAGGAAACGGAATGAAAATGCACCAGGGGAAGTTCAGATTGGACATTAGGAAAAGATTCTTCACTGAGAGGGTGGTTGGTCACTGGAACAGGCTCCCCAGGGAAGTGGTCATGGCATCAAGCCTGTCAAGAGTTCAAGGAGCATCTGTATAATGCTCTTAGTCATATGATCTGATTTTAGATAGTTCTGTGAGAAGCAGGGAGTTGGACTTGATGATCCTTATGGGTCACTTCCAACGTGATATATTCTATGAGTCAATACACAGAGATTACCAATGTATATTTGTGTTTTCTCTTATAACACTGTGTAACTCTGAATTCAGGCCCAAACTCTGTTTGATAACATCAGGATCAGATTTATGATCATAATCCTTACCTAAGACAGCAGTAATGTGTTCACATAATTAATTTCTCCTAGGCCCTATCTTACATTAAGCAAGTGATTCAGAAAATAGACAATATCACATTAAAATCATAGAAGAAGCATTACCCTCTCAATGAGTCATCATGTATTTCAGCAACCAAAAAGAGCAAAAATCTTCCTATTTGGAGATCACAAGATAAGCAGAGAAGAAAAAAAAATTAAGAGAAAACAATAATTTGAGAGCAGTGACTTCCAATCTATAGTGCTAAACTCCCTTGGTTTAAGAAGACAGAAAAAAATAAAATGCAAGAAAATAACTTGACGTTCCATTCCTCTGTTGAATACTGATGTGCTGGTAGATAATCTGCTGTCTTTTCATGCCTCCTGCACAGTAGAGTCATTACAATTGTTAAATATTGCAATTGCCATGGTCTTAATTGTGAAGGCATGTGTATAATGTACAGTGCTAAACAGGCACTGCGTACAGGCCATGACTCAAACTCAGAGGCGACAATAGTGATGACCTAAGTTATGAAAACTGAAAGCAAGGTAAAATGGTACTGTGATGACAGGGAAGATGCTTGTCACATGAAAAAAAACATAGGTGAATGGAAGACAAAGCTCTCATATCACAGATATTATCCCCTTTTCTTCATTACTTAAAGCACCCTTCCAAAGCCTCAAAGACATTGCATAGCTCTAAAAAAGCTTTCAAAATAAAGCAAACATGAAATTAATAGGACACACATTTTCATAAATCCATGGCATAAATGTAAAAAAACACACAAGCACTTCTGACAATGAGTGCATCCAGGTCTTCACATGCAAGTATTTGACAGCTACAGATAAAGTGTTCTCACGCAACAGAAGTCCATTCATATCAGTTCCAAGATTTTATACTACAATGCAGAAAATTATGGGTTTCTGTCTTTTATGGGGACTGGGGTTCTTTCATGTGCCTCAAATATTTTTTTTTCAATATCCTTATACCAATACCTATCAGAAACAGCAGAGTGACTTTGTGTAAATATTTGAGTACATAAAGCAGCTCCTAAGTTTTATGCACTACATTTGTAAAAGACTTAGAGTGCACGCAACAACAGGTTTTGCCTTTGCATTTATTGCAGGAATGTCAAATATTGTACTGACTGCTGCTTCTACGGAAGCTCATGCCAAAACTCTTAACTTCACTGGGAGCAAGATCAGTTCCACTGGGTAATACTGTAGGCCTTACCTACAGCATTAGGTTGCTCACATGTTCAAGTAATTGATTATCCTGAGGGTTTATCTTAACTGATGGAGGAAAAATAAAGAATTATTAATATACATGACTAATACAGTTTTTCTTGGATATCTGGGCTTTAGCCTATACTGTAGTGGATCAAACTGAGCTCTGACTTCAGATGCTTCAGGATTTGTACAGCTCTACTTCATTTTACATGTAAGAACAGCCAATGCTTTTCAGCTTTTTTTCTAAATGTAGAAATGCCATGATGCAGTAACAGTTGACATCTGACTTTGTAATCCTCATATCTTCTTGGGTGTAAAAATTAGAAAGAAAGACAATTTCCACGCACAATGGGAAAACTTTCATCTTCACACACAGAGCTAAGTGGAAATTAAGAACGGGAACTGAGGAACATCTGCTTCTATAACACTACTGAGGGGTCATGTCCATTTTTCATGAGATTATATTAATTAAAATAATTAAAATATTTTCACTTTATTATAATTAGGAACTGGAAATATTTATCTTGCTGCAGCTAGAAAATACCTGGCAAGAAGCAAGAAAGGTACCTTGGATGCAAAAATTCTTGTTCATCTACCTGTCTTTGATCTTGTTCATGGCAGACTCCGAAAGTGTATCTACAGCTTACCAGCGGTACTCTTTAAATCTGCCAAAAAAAGAAAAAAATGAAAACTTTGTGAAGAAAGATAAGCATCAAAAAAACCCTCAAAACCTAAAAAAAGAGTATGTAAATTACCAGCCCATTCCAAAGCAACTTTGAGTCATGGCTAATGTATTACACATCTGATTATTAGCTATTTATGGGGTGACAGGTATGCATCAAGCCTTAAAGCATTTGAGCTAACGCCTACAGTTGTCATCACAGGCTTTAAAAGAGTTTGTGATAATTTTCATTTCTCATGTCAGTGAGGTTCTCTTGAGCAGAGATTGTGTCTGTAGCAATTCTGCACGTGGTCCCAAAACTGCTTTGAACACCCCTATTATTATATCCATTGTTCTGCAACTGTCTTCTGTAATAAAGTCTGTCCTGTGGCTGAGAAGTACACTCAACTCTTCTTAAACTAGTAAATAGCCAATAAATACTAGAAGTTTTTACAAGCGTGTGAAAGTGTATCTCTAAACTACATTTGGTTGTTCCAGTCTCCAAAATTATATAGTTTTTCTGGCAGAATCGTGTGTATCAACAGAGGCTATTTATACACAGCATTTTGTCAATGTTGGGTTCAACTTCAGTTTCATTGCCACTACGTGCTTTGAGAAACTGTGTTCTAGTGTAGGTTTCTAGCTTGCTTAGTTTAGCAGTACTCCTTATGCTATGTCTAAGTATGCCTGTATTTGCAGTGTGAAAAAAATGAGTGCATTTTGCCTAGCTCAGTGACCATAATCTAGACTATTATAAATAAAATATCTATTTTGTACGTGAGCAGAGGATAGGCACACAAAACTGCATAAACTGTTTTCCCAAATTTTAATTGTTGACAACACAACATCAAAGTGATGTCACCATCAGGACATTTCTAGAATAGTCCTGAAGTCAGCTGATATAAGACAATATCTGCTCTGAATCAGGGGAACAAGTGCAGTTGTGCTAGAGATGTCCTCCAGATTGCAAAATGGAAAAATAAAGCTGCGCATAAGTGCTAATCTGCCTTGAGTGCACCTCGTCATTGAACATCTTACGTCAGTGTGGAATGTTTCTTATTTCTCATCGATCTTTAATATGAAATTCTGCCATCATCTGTTTTAAAAGCAAACACAAAATATGTAATTATTTTGTGAGCCCTAGCTATGATGTCTGCAGTATTTACCCCACTCTGACTATATGATGCTCCTCTTTTTTCACTGTTCTCTTACACACCACTTGTTAGTTCTTTACAGGGTCTAACGCATCATTGCTTCTGCCATTTTTCACTTTATGCTGTTACTAATCTCGAAAACACATTTTTCTTTCCAGATCAACAAAGTAATCTGAAACGTCTAAAAGTTTAGTCAAAATTTTTCATTTAGCTAAAAACAGAGAAAAAAAAATTGTTTCGTGATGTCTCAACCAAAAGTAGTTTTATAGGATCACTTTTTTCCTTTCCAAAATCAAAACCAAAAGTACTCTCCTTTGTGGATTCAGCAACTGCTTGGCAAAGAAGCCTCTCTCAAACATTTAGCTCGCCTTTTTAGTTGCATTAATTTCTGATCTGGAAAACAAAATCTTTTATAGCTAGGCAAACCTTAATAAAATTTATTTTCTAGAAGTACAGAGCTCTTCAGTTATACACAATGCAGTCCCCCCAAGGCCCAGAGAAAATCTAACCAGATCACAGTAGAATTTATTTTACCAGTCTTATTCAGAGTGACTAGGATTCCTGTCTATACATAATCCAGAGATAACTGACCGTCTCAGGCATGATCAGAACTGTATCAAGATAAAATCCACAGAAGTTGGTTCACCACATTTACAGCAGTTCCTCCCCTCTTCTGGTGGTATCAGCAGACCATGAGCAAAAAAGAGTGGAAATGCCTCAAACAAACTTGAGGGGGAGGAATTTAGATACTAAAGCATCTTACTACAGTTCTGAATGTCTTTGTTGTTTGACTGTTTTTGCTGCATTATAAACCTGTTCCTCTTCAGTGACATAATAATTAAAACAGCATTAGTTTTACAATAAAAACTTAATTTGTCCAAAATTAGCAGCTACTATACAACACATTTTGGAAGTTACCAATGTGGACTAAGTATTTTGGTTAGTTTTTTCATTCATTTCATCAATGTACTGTGATAGAAAGGTCTCTAATCCACCCGAAAGAGACCACAAACACCTTAGAAACATGAATGGTAAATACAAAATTGGGGATCTGCCGAGGTGACATCTGAGAGACCGCTAAGCTGGGGAAGAACTGGTGAGAAGAGGACAGAGCCATCAGCTTTCTCAGAACGGCAAGCTTTTCGCTATAAGTATCACCAAAATGCATAATAAGGAGGAGAATATCTGTCAGTAACTGTTCTTCTGCTTATGTTTTTCAGTCTCTCAGTATCTTTTTGCACCCTAGAATGCATGATCCTGTTGACCTCTTCAACTGGGAATGAATGCAGTGATGCGACATTTTACTGAGCCCTGCCTTGCCATGTGTTGTCCTTCTTTCCATCAAAGAGGCACCTAATTCATACAGAAAAGACTCAAAGGATATGTGAAACCCCAAATACTATACTCTGCTTATGTAAAATGCATTCTTTGGGGGGATTTATACAAGAGTTTAAATACTGTCTCAGCCAAAACAAAACTAATTTTTGTATGTCTGAATACAATCCCATGGATTTTCCTTTATCTGTACATGTCAAATTATTTTCTTCTCCCTTCATCCTACCTATACCTCGTGCAAGTGATCTGCTTTCCTACTTTGTCCATCAAGTCTCACCTTATGCAGGATTTATGTCATGGTTTAGCCTGGCTGGATATCAGGTGCCCATCAAAGCCGCTCTATCACTCCCCCTCCTCAAATGGACAGGGGAGAAAAAATACAACAAAAGGCTCATGGGTTGAAAGAAGAACAGGGAGAGATCACTCCCCAATTACCATGACAGGTAAAACAGGCTCAACTTGGGGAAATTAATATATTATTACAAATAAAATCAGAGTAGGATAATAAGAAATAAAACCAAATCTTAAAAACACCTTCCCCTCACCCCTCCCTTCTTCCCAGGCTCAACTTTACTCCCGAATTCTCTACCTCACCCCGACCAGCACAGGGAGACGGGGAATGGGGGTTGGGGTCAGTTCATCACAGGTTCTCTCTGCTGCTCCTTCCTCCTCACACACTTCCCCTGCTCCAGCATGGGGTCCCTCCCACAGGAGACTGTCCTCCACGAACTGCTCTAAAACAGTTCCTTTCCACATGCTGCAGCTCTTCATGAACTGCTACAGCGTGGGTCCCTTCCATGGGGTGCAGTCCTTCAGGAACAGCTTGCTCCAGTGTGGATCCCTGTGGGGTCACGAGCCTTGCCAGCAAACCTGCTCCAGTGTGGGCTCCTCTCTCCACAGGTCTACAGGTCCTGCCAGAAGCCTGCTCCAGCACAGGCTTTCCATGGGGTCACAGCCTCCTTTGGTCATCCACCTGCTCTGGCATGGGGTCCTCCCCAGGCTGCAGGTAGAGATCTGCTCCGCTGTAGACCTCCATGGGCTGCAGGGTTTTTTTCCCCTTCTTAAATACATTATCACCAAGGTGCAACCACTGTCCCTGATTAGCTCAGCTTTGGCCAGTGGCAGGTGTCTTGGAGCCGGCCGGCATTAGCTCCGTCAGACATGGGGGAAGCTTCCGCCAGCTTCTCACAGAAGCCACCCCTGTAGCTCCCCTGCTACCAAAACCTTGCCATGCAAACCCAGTACAATTAATCAGCTAAAGTGCAAGACAATCAAATTAGGTCCAGCATGCTCCTGCTGTCAAAAAATCACCCATCTGTGATTAATTCCTAGAAGAATGCATCTGATTTTGTATTGCAAGTCCTTCCCTCAATAAATTTTTAGTTGTTTAACATGTTTTTGTCAGCAAACCTTCTCAGCTGACAATCTATGGAACAGCCATCTGCTTTTGAGGATTATAAATACTTTATCAAAATATTTATGACATATTTCTCCTGAAAGATAATATCTTCTCCTTTTCAATAGATTAATGTCTTAGGGCTAACTGCAAAAGCTAAGTATACATTCATAAAACAAACTTTAAGATTTATCTAATTCACCAGCAAATGACACAGTCCATAACCCCACTCCATTTTTTACTGTCATAAGGGATATTAAACTAACATCAACACTTTCAGAGATGCTGTCATTTTATTAACAGACTTAAAGGTCATGCTAAATCAAAAATAAATAGAATTTAAAATGGTTAATTTGAGGTTGCATCTATCATCCTATGCCTCCTCTTGATTTACCACCCATTCTTATATTTCTTGTCTTGACTTTTTTCTGTCATTTCAAGAAGAATTAGAATTCAGATATTTTAGGCATCTGTCTTAGAGATGTGGAGTAGTGCAGACTCTGTGAAGACTTGTGCTTTGTTGTCTTGCAATTATACATAGAAATAAAATGATTATTATTTATCTTTTATTTTTCTGCAGTGACTAGAAGCATTAGCTATATCAGGACCCATTTTGCTAGACACAAAGTAAAGCAATATTCTTTGCTGTAGGATTTTATAGGCTCAAAGAGAAGGCAGAACATGTAAATGGGTAAGTGCAATAGGGCCCAAGAAACAAGGATGAAGTAAGAAGAATGATTTTGTGTTAAACAATTGCATATGCAGTTTGAATCTGTTAGTAGATCAGGAGAAGTAATATCAGGCTCCCATCCACCCTGTCAGGTGGATATTTTTTGCAGGAAAAAATTTTGAAGGTGAAGTTAGTCACCACATTTTTTTAAAGTGACTCTTAGGTTAAATTTGTTAAAAGGCTTTACTTGCTTTCAGCTGCTTTGTACCGCTGTGACTTTGATTTTGTCCTCCTGTGTAATACATTTTTTGAGATACATATATTTAGGAGAAAATACTTTTGTAACTGTGACTAGAAGGCATATAAAAATAACGCCACCAAAGACTGGGAAGCTACTCCATTTTTCAGAAATACCTTGTGGTTTTCACTAAGTTATTTCTAACCGATCAAATTATTTCCTAATTTATTTAATTTTCTTTTTTTGTCTTTTAATCTCAACCCTTTCAGTATGGAATACTGAAGCCTTTCACACTGATCGTCTCTTACATGCATTTAGTGTTTTGCATATATATACAAATAAAATGCTACCTGAAACTGATAGTATTTCCTTTTCTTCCAAATCATTTTAGATCTAAAGATTTTTGCCATTATTATCTGCTCTGTAAATACTATAATTGTCTTTTACAGAGATTGTATTATGAAAATATGTATTTACTGGAAGAACAAAAACTCCATTCCATAGCCTCCCTGACATCAGTCATTTTCATCCTTTGTTAACAGATACGACACAATTCTGTGATTAAGACAAACATGTGCCTCACATTACTCCTTTGAATAAAACTTGGTGCATACAGAAATATTTGCAAAACTAAGATCTGTAAATTCAGATTTTAAAAAGAATGTGTTGGAAGCATTGCAGAGGACAAACTGTATTGTTATGTATATGGCACTAATTGCCTCCCAGGAATCTTGGTGATACTATAGGATTTCAGTAGTTTCTTTAGACACAGATCTGACCCGCAGCTGATGGGCAGAAATTCAAACTATATATGGTTAACCCTCACAAGCATCATGGCTTATCTCCTACTAATCCTTATTCTAAGGTTAAGCTGAAGTGCTGAGAAAGGGAAAGAGAAATTTCTTGCAGCTCTTTGCAGAGGTCAGTATTACCTTATATTGAAAACAACCATAAAATGGATGCAGCTCTGCTGACAAAGAAAATACGTATGCCTGAAGAAAAACAAAAGTATCTAATATTTCTTCTTTAAACTGTAATGAAAATATAGATGAGAATAAACTATTGAAATAGAGTTTGGAAATTTATTACATTTCTGAAAGGAAAGCCCATATTATACAACTGTAAATGTAACGTTGGCTTCATGAAGTCAGTGAAAGCATCTACTAGATTCAATGAGGCCATGATTTCCTCCCTCTATTTTTAGTATCATAGGTACAAACACATGCTGCCTAACCACAGATCCTACTGTTTAACTCTGGCTGTACAGCACCGCTGTACTGGATGGTGAGCAAGCATCACCCCACATCCCATGGCTCTGATCCTCTGGTTGTTCTCTGTGGCCTTTAAGTGTGCAGTGCTCTGAACGCACTACGTCCACATGCACTTTTATAATGGGATAGGGGTACAACCGAGCTTTTGAGTCTGTTAAGTTAGGCATTGATTATGAGATTCCATTTCTGATTGAACACCTTTTTCTTTCACTCACAGGCAGTGTTCCAGAGAGATGCAGACTTGCCAGTGTTTCTCATATGTACCTAGGTTTGAATTCAGTGTATCCCTGGGTTATCCGAATAACATTTCTGAAACTGAGATGGCTTCCCTATCACACGTTGCTTTCTAAACTTCTGTGCTCAGATCCAAACAACGCTAGCACATTATTTAGTGCCTTCCAAAATATCTGTGATTGAAACCTAGTAGAAAGAAATGTCTCTTTTGTGAGACTAAATAATATGCTTGCACACACAAGACGCATCAAAGGAGTGCTTTTTAAACTGTCATATTTTTCATACAGTCTTTGCATAGGAATTGGATAAGTAGTTCAGCACCATTAACAGGCAAAGTGTACAGTTCTTGTCATATGGGTAGAGGAGGGCCAGAGGCAAGTTTGTCCCTGTTTTGTTTCAATCCAGCAGTGATGATTGACTGTTGTTGTAGAAAAACAAGATTATCTTCAGGGAAAAAAATTATATAACACAGGAAATTCTTGGAAAGGTTACAGCAGATATGTGTTTCAATAAAGCTATCACATTTCAGCTCTGGTTACCGTATGCAATTCATGGAGCTCTATTATATCACTCATAGAGAATGGCTGCCACTTTGTGAAACAAATATTTTTGTACCAATACATACTACTAATTTTGAACTGTGCCTATATTCTGTGCATATGTCTAGTTTCCGAACCAGACAAATTCTAGCAAGATTGCAGGTTGCCCAGTAAACAGGCAGTGGACAGCAGGCAGTGAAGACCAGAGAGAACTAAAGGTATCTAATCTTCTCCAATGCAATAGACACCAGGTAAATTAGAATTAGATTCTCAGAGTTTAAGCTAACTCTTCGAATTTGCATTACAACTAAGATTTAAAAAAAGAGTTTGGAGAAAGTTTGGAATTGGACATAGAACCACTTGACAGAACAAATGAGAAACCAAGCCATTGGTAAAGGGCTTAATACTACTGAATTTAACTCCAACCCAAATCTTCTGTTGGACTCATCTTTGTGCTGGGATGCTGAGGCATTATTTTAAATATAGCATTCTTAACAAAATATTTCTGATCTTATCATTGATAGAAATACTTTTAAATAAGCAAGAATAACAAAGAGAAGAAAGAAAACTAAAATTATTAACATACAGTGTTATGAAAAATTGAAGTGAAGATCACAGCAGATGATAAGTTTCCTAAGTCTAAAAAGTGACTGTGGATGAAAAAAGAGGAAAGTGCTGTCATGGGGTACAGTAACAGTAACATCACTCACAAAATAAGCCAGGTAATTACACTCCTCCGTGCAATACTGAGTACATCTCATCTGAAATATTACAGTGAGCTTTGGGCTTTCCATTTCAAAAACTTTATCAATAAAATGGAGTAACTATTCTGAGGAAATAAACAGGACTAAGATTTGATAAACGTAATCCATGAAGAAAGAGCAGATATAAACAAGACTTGCACAAACAAGAAAAAGGAAAAATAAGCTGACAGGAAATTAGTGTCCAGAACCATCAACAAAGCATAAATTACGTTATGAGGAAGATAAATATTATCATGAGAGAAACTTGACAGAATAAGAAACAGACAATTTAGTGCCTGAACAATGGAAATGGAGATTTATGCAAAAGAACTAAAGAGGAATACATTATGCAGCCCTACTAGGGATTGTATTTCTTCTTTGTGCCTCATTGTATTGGAATTTGGCAATGCCAGACTTTCTGGGGGAAAGGGTTTCTATGACATAAGAAATAATTTTCTACTCTGACAACACAAGATATCCTGCAAAGGAGTCTCAAACAGCCCCTAAATGCTCGAACACTTGTTGGTGTTTTGAGAGGGACTAAATGACAAAATGTTTGTGACTTTTTACCAAAAATGTTGCAAGTTGAAAAATAACCTTTTACCCACACTACTAATGGCAGAAAAAAGGACAAGATACAAAAGATTTTTAAAACTCTCACCTAACCCTAATGGTTAAAATAGTTCCCTGAGGATTAGATTAAATTCTATGTTTTTTCTTGGCATTGGGTTCCGTAGAATAAAGAACTATAAAACACAGTCTTTTTTAAAAATACATCTCTTAAGAGGACAAGATGTTTAACGCAAAACTTGAGTTAAATCTATCCTGACAAAATGAAAATTTTGATAGGCTATTAATTTAAATTATAGCAATTGTAAACTAGGCTGATATCAGTTAAGTCTAACTGTTCATACAGGGAGATGCCTACCCAGGTAAATAGTCTGTAAAAACTGATATTTGAGAAGAAATGTTCAAAAGGCAAATCCATAATCACTGATCACATTCATGAGACATACCTGAAACAGCTTAGTATAATGTCATTTTCTAAAGCAAATGTATTTAGAAATTGCCAAACTGTATGAGCAGGCAATTATTTTAGCTTAAGAATCAGAAAAATTTTAGTAATATGTAAGGAACTTTTAAAACTAGTACATAGTGTGCTGACAGTTCAGCATAATCTAGAATACAATTACAGTATTCCAAAACATTAAGAAAAACGTTGAAATGACTGCATGTAACAGGTTGAGAAAGACAATATTACTCATATAGCTATTCATATAAATATTTCTGTGTTTTCTCAGTAATTAGTGATTATATATTGCTGCTGACTGACTCAAGCCTTCAAAGTTTTCCAGCACTATAAAACCAGAAGATAAAAATAAAGGAGACAGAGGAAAGTAAATGTACAATCTCTGAGAGCAGCAAAGCTTTAAGAAAAGATGAGAAGCTTTGAAAGGATGCAGAATTCAAAAATAAATAAGTAAAATTAAATAATTGACCCTTCCAGCTTCCTTTTCATTTTTCTAAAGAATACTTCTTACTTCCTCCTTCTGCAATCTGTACATTTTAGATTGGAAGTAATCATCCTTCATAATTCATATAAGAAGTTTTCAATTAAAATGTCATTATTTGTAATCAGCTCTACAGTAAAGAACAGAGAAAGGCACTGGGCATTTATTTGCTTAAGTAATTAGCATTTTGCCTTTAGAGTCAGAAGAGAAAACAAAATACCTTTTTCAACTATTTTTTATCACAAAATGAGCTGACTTAAAGAAAAAGACGTTGATGTTCCCCTGTGTAAAAAATTATTTTGTTGTGATAGCAGTAAAGAATAACCTGAAGAGATAACTATTGCACTACATTTCCAGCTAGATTTCACAAACTGCAAGGCACAAGTTAACACATCAGTTTTTTCTATAAAAATGAAACGGTTATATACCAGTTGGCCTACCTGAGGTTCGAAAAACATGATTAAAATACAGTTGTTAACAACCAAAAGAACAAAATAATATCTACTCAGGGTGGTCAATTTTGTTGAAAGGGGAGACAAAAAATGAAGGGATACCAGGCAAGGGAGTATAGGCTATTAGTGGAAGATTTTTTAAACTATGTTTCTGAAAGCCAATTCACTCTTAGGTAGAAAGGAAAGAAAAAAAGGAAGGAATTCACCAGTCAAACTCAGCAGTAGTTTTGAAAGTCTAAATTTTATCATGAGCAATGTAGAGGAAGAATGCAATACATCTCTAGTGAAACACAGAAAGTAGTAAACCAGGATAGTGATTATGCAGAGTAGTAAAATTTTCTCAGAGGTAGTAAGAACAGAGAACAAATACTGAGGAATTGTGTAAAGTGGTGGGACAGAAGGGAAAAAATGCAGTAAATTTACTGTTACAACTTTCTTCTTAAACTTGTATCTGTATTTTTTCTCATGTTTGTAATCTCTGTCTCGGGCAGGAAGATCTGCACCTGTTATAGACAATATATTTTTATCAAACAATAAATAAGATTATTAGAATCATGTAATGTGAGTATGCAGGTGGAAAAAATATCAGGTGAACAGCCAACATTTATGCCCAGTGAACAGTCAACATTTATGCCCAGAGCAACTTTAGAGAGCATGGGCAGTAACAAAGAAAGAGTATAGATTGCCTTGGATTCATCAGCCTCATTGCATGGATTTCTAGTTAGAAATATTTATTTAGGATTGACTTATCTGGTTTTTTTTTCATTAACTCCATGTGATACAGCTTGCCAGCTCAAATATTGATATGTCCACTCTTCCATTCCTACTGTGGATGCACGTACTTCTGCTACAAAGATCAAAACCTTTCTTCATTTATTCCTGCTCAAATGCTCCTGGCCTTTAACTGAGACTTACACAGCGATACAGGTGTGTAATCTTAGAATTACCTCTAAGCCATGGAAAGTAACGGTAGTAATACAAAGTAGGATGTACCTCCCAGTAGTCTGTATCTTTTTTAAGGCCTTCACAACAGTTATGTTTTCTGTTGTATACCTCTATTTTCGCTCATCAGGTGTGGTAGCACTTATAGCTTCCCCAATACCTAACCTGACTATATCAAAGGGGTAAAATTCATAGGTTCCTATTTCTAGCTCCTTAGTGGTGCTAATATAAGCACCACTAAGTGGTGGAGATATAAGAAGTGGACCTATCAGTTTCTTTTTTTAAGGAGTTTTGTTCATGCACATTTCTTAAAAATATCACTCCCTAGAAATGTTAATGTTTATGGAATGCTTACTTCCACAGAAATAAAGATATATTTGCCATGAAATTAGAATAATGAAAGAATGAAAAAAATAAAAAGAAAAAATGAAGGAAAGAGAAAGAAAGAGGAAGTGTTTCCAGCTATCGGTGAAAAAGACAAAATTTACACGGGCAATATATTTTGTAGTAATCTGAGGGACAATCAAAAAGAAAACATTGCTGTTGTAGCAACATTGGTGTCAGCTTTTAACAAACAATATAAAAGTCTATCAAGGATATAAATTACACTCTGAAATAGTAGCAGTTGTAATTGGACCTGACAATATATATATTAAGAGTGGGTCCCTTTCAATGTTATGCTTTGTGATGCTTTGAGAGAATATTGTCTGAATTTATGAAGTTTCATTTGTCTTTTTCCCCATATACTTGTAAATATGCATCTTTGCCGTCTGCACCAGAAAAGCAAAGCCATCTGCTACTTTAAACATCTGTTTTCCACAGAAAGAAGAGAACTATGTAAGTAGAATCGATAACAGTTTTTTTCTAATTTGGCCCCTTCAGTCACTAAAACATTCTGCTATCACGTCTATAAGCCTTTGAACACTATTTACTCAATCAGGAAAAGGCTATATAATGTGATAACTAGAGGTAAACTATGACATCTCCTCCTTTCACACTCCAGGGTTCCCTAGCTTTGTATATAATACTTTTAGATCTTAAAAAAAATCCTATCATGTTTATTGATATATAATCATTGCTCTGTGCTGAACGAAAATGGCTTTTCTGAGGCTGAAAATAGTTCATTCTGCTTTTACCCTCTCCCTTTTTCTCTTTTGAGAGAGGATCATTTTACAGCAATAAAAGCCAATTACTGAGACCATGAATCTGTGTGATTCTATTAAATATTTTACTTCCTTATCTCCAAAGATCTCAAAAGCCTTTCAAATGGAAAGTTCTGTTTCATTGCTTCCACAGCATGAAAGTAAAGGGTGATTCTAATGCAATTCTTACATGTAGGTGTGTGTATGTGAGGGTGTCTGTGTACGCATGTTTCATGTACAAAAACACAGACATGCACATACGTACACATGAAAGCGATCCAAATCAAAGATTTACATTTTAAAAAGAAGAAACTAGACTTTAGACAGAATATTTCTGTTCTAGTCATTTCATCCGAAATATTTGTGCCAAACCTATTCAGAGAACTGTTTAAAAAAAAAGCTCAAAGGTGTGAAATATAAACTGGGGCCAAAGTGCAACCATAGAATCACGGAATCATTTAGGTTGGAAAAGACCTTTAAGATCAAGTCCAACCGTAAACCTAACATTGCCAAGCCCACATTAAACCATGTCCCAAAGTGTCACATCTCCATGTCTCTTCAATACCTCCAGGGATGGTGAATCCACCACTTCCCTGGGCAGCCTGGTCCAGTGCCTGACAACCCTGAAGAAATGTTTCCTAATATCCAATCTAAACCTTCCCTGGTGCAACTTGAGGCCATTTCCTCTCGTCCTATCACTTCTTACTTGGGAAAAGAGCCCGACACCCACCTTGCTACAACCTCCTTTCAGTCAGTAGTAGAGCACGATTAGGTCTCCCAAGAAGTCACATTACTGTTTGTATTCTGCAAACTTCTCCAATCACAGCAAGAATTGTTCTCATTTCCAACAATATTTCTCCAGGGAGCAAAGTTCACTACACTCATATACAGTGGTATTGCTGCCTACAAAGGAATCAAAGAGTGACTTGAACTTCCAGGACAAATTATCCTAAAGATAGCACCTGTCACAATATTATTCCCTGTACATATGGCAAAGCTTTTGGCAATCAAGAGTGCATAGCTGCTTTTCTTTATCTGATATTCTTGAATGTATGCTCAAAATTATGTGGTGCCTTTTTGTCCATTGTATTTAGTGTGGCATCCTGCTTTCTAAAAATATGGCAAGAATGGACGTTTCTATCTTATCCTAACTTTGGAAGTCTAAAATAAACAAAACTAGAAAAGTCAGAATCAGGTAAACTGAAAGTTTACAATGTTTGAAAAATGTAATACACTTTCCATCTTGTAACTTCATCTGTCTCTATCAAACCTTAATTTTTCCAATTTGCCTTATATTCTAGTTTGATAACTCTGTAAAGTAAACCAAGGAATAAGAAAACAGGAAAACGAGGAGCAGGACAGTACAGCTAGTATTGGTGAAATGAGATAATATTGGGGGGGTTGAGTGGTAATTGTTGGAAACTGGAGATTAGTGATTGTAGTGGTGGCAGACTGTAGTTAATAGCAAAAGACACTGCAGGCAAGGTAGACTGTTGTTTTCTGATTGGGTTAGGCTTCTGTGTAGTTGGAAGACAGAAATATCATCAGTGACGTGCAAAGAGTATAACGGAAAGAAGGATTATTAGGAAGGCCTGGAGATTCTGCTTTCTGAGGGTTAAACTCCTTGCAATTTCAAAAAAAATGGATTACTGCTCTAAAAAATGGATTAAACAAAGGTAAAGAAACATAGGCTAGCAAAAGACAAGACCTCACTGATCCAAAAGTCACCTTCAAGACATATTCCCACAGCTATACACAGAATTCTGAGCTAAATACTTCACTTGCGTTACACCAGTGCAAGCTCAAGCTCATCAAGTGCATGTAAAATTTCAGCTGCTGATATTTCAAGACCTGTTTCGCAGTTTTTTGGAAGAGCCTTAGTGACTCTTACATAACTGTCATTCCAAAGTAGTATAAGTCGTTCAGTGCAATTAGTCTTTTCATGGCCAATTGATTCTCTCAAAAGTTAAGAGTATTCTAGTACTTAAGGTAAGCTGATTGTTAAACTATCTTTCCTCTTCTCTTCCTCGTCTTCCAGGCTAATAACATGAACAGAGAGCAAACAGCTGTCATGTCAAAAAGAGTAAGAACAAATGTTTGTTTCATTCTTATTCAAAGTTTAGAATATTCCTCATATTTTGCTTGAAAATCTATAGAAAAGAACAAAACTATATTTTGCACAACTGAGGCAGAATCTCTATTTTTAATCAATTTTTACCCTCTAAGAAGTTTGAAGTTTAGAAATATATTAGATTACATGAAATCCATATTCCTTTCACTAAGTTCATTACAGCACTTTATTACAGGGTTTTTCTGTCCTTTAGTATCACACTTGATGCAGTTCTCACAGCTTTTTTATAGACACCACTTCATTCTTCTGGAGTTATCATGAATAAGAGATGTTCTTCCATTAAAAGACCTCCCTTCAGCAATTCAGAGTACATTTGTTCCACTTCTTACATATTTCCCTCCTTTCACTACTGTTTTCATTCCCTAAAGTATTACACCAAAGAATTCCATGGTAGTTGCACAGCTCAAATGATCACGGATATTCATCACATTTTCTTCTATAGGTCTGTGCTTATAGTTCGTAAATATTCAAAAACTTTTCATCATTCAAGATTATTTGTATTTTATTTTTTTAAGAGACTACTTCATTTCTAGTGATTTGTTCTTGGCAAATGATTCTTAATGAGATTATGGAAATGGTGAAAGAAGCATAAAAGTCCTGGAGGGCTTTTCTTCCTAACTTCAACCTTTACTTTTTATCAACAGACAGTAAATTGTGGCAGCAAGCAAAATGCTTTTACTCCAGTAATTTTTTATGTAGAGTGTGAATGGAAGCAATTGATAATGGGACATTTGAAAAGATCAAGTGAATTTAGTGTTCAATACACATGAATTACTATAGGAAAAATCATGAAGACACTATATAAGCTTTGTCGCTAAATTTCCTTTAGAATGTGATGGAATGATAAAAAAAAGTAACAGCATTGTAGCAAATGTTAAAATACTGTACTGCCACAATTTAAAAATCCGTACATTTTCAGATCAGGCTCTTCACTGCACAGCTAAATTGAGCCAAATCTTCATCTCATAGCTAGCATTAGAGGAAGACCTAGTTACTCTTTGAGCAGTGATTTATAGTATCCAGACTACTAGGAAACCAGCATGGTCTGAATATGATATCTAGAGATTCCTGAACATTTCCTTTCCCATGTCTGGAATTCATGGTTTTGCTGGAAGTGTCAGTGAGCAGCGAAGAAGAGCAGTACATGTCCTACTGGGGAAAAAAGGCATGGGGGAAGCGAATACAAGAAAGCATTTCTATCCTGCAGAGACTTCATTTTTTTACTGTTTTTAATGTGAATTGCAGAAGAAAACCACTCAGAATTTTTGCCTCTGAAAACTACATGTGCTATGGACAGTTTTGAAAATGACTTGGGCTCCCAAAAGATGAGATCTAAACTCTTTGCACTTAAAATAAATTTTTGAAAACACACAAGAAAATGAACACTGAAGAAGAACATGTTCCACTATGCTCTCTCTGACATGACCTCGTGGGTCATTGTGTCAAAAAGACTTTTTGAATGACTATACTCAGCACTGGCTCCTTTTGGTTATATTGCATTATTTCTTCTCACGAGGCAGAGAAATGTAGCTATTGTAAAGTAAAGGATGGTACAATGAAGTCATGGTGCTTTTCATACTCTCAAAGAAATATTGACAAGTATTGAGAACAAAAACTTACGTCTTTAAACACATAAAAAATAGAAAACTATTAAAAAATTTTTTGTACAGTACTTTTCCTTTCTTGTTTACCCACTTAAAAAGCAGGTTGTTACAATGTCAAGGCTGTGGCTGTCAAATCTGCATGCAGTATTTTCTCTCCCACTCATGAAGGTTATCCTCAAACCACCCTCCAGGTTCTTTAATTTCTCTGTGCAAGATCCTTAGCTAGGAGGGCTGTGAGTTTCTAGATGCAAAAGGTGCATCTACATATATACCTCTGCTTCGTGTAAAGATTGGTATTTATTATTTATCTGACAGTAGTTGCCAAAAGACCCCAGAGAAGACCAAGAAGCTATTGCACTGTCCCCAGTACACGCAAATGAGGGCAGCCAGTTATTTCTTTAAAAGCTTCTGATCTAAATAAAAATGTAGACAAGAGTGAGAAGTGATAATAATGATGTAAGACACTTAGCAGGATAGCCAGTGATAGAGCCAGGTTCCCTGAAAGTGGTCCTTGACCCTGTTCATAGTATCTTGTAGAGCAACAGGTTACTTAGAGCACTGTAGGGTACAGAATATATTTACAGCTGCTTTCCTCATAAGCTTTCCCACATATGGCAGACACACAATGATGTTATCGACTACCTATTTTTCAGCTGTATTCAATCTCTAGGCATCTATTATTTGTCACATTTTCCTTAGTCTGTATTACAAATAATGACTGTCAGGAGTGTTGAAGCACTCTGTTACATACCTACAGTATCCATCAAACTCCTGTCAGCTAAAGACTTTAGCTACACACAAATAACAGCCATTAGGCCTTTCTTCTGAGGTCTTCCAACAAAAAAAAACAGCTGACTACATGTTTATGAAAGCACACAAGGTTGGTTGAGTCTTTTCTAGTAGAAAATGAAAGGACCAGATTAGGAATGACTGAATCACCTTTAAACACATTTAGGTCGCAATTCAAAGCACTGCTCAACATATGACCAGATCTGTTGTCACATTTCTCACCTTATACTTTTTCTGCTGCAAAAAGCCTCCTGCTCTGATTGTAAAAGAATAGGCCTTTCCCTGATACTGCCATTTACTGTTATGGTCCACCTTCGACTAGATTTATGTTCTGGATTACATCCTTTAAACCTTAAATATATCTAGATAATTAGAGGAATAATCCAAATTATTCCCTCAGTAGTAGTGCAGTTCCTCCTCCAATGAAAACAAAGAAATATTCTTATTAGTGTCAGCAGAAATAATTCACTTTGGAATGCTAGGGAAGCTAGGAGAATGAATGGACAAACTGGAAAGCCAGCTCCATTTACGTTCTCTGGCCTGTCTCAGCAAGCCAGGCATGCACATAACATTGCCATTATCACATTTTATTACAAAAAAGTGGAAATTTCACATATGAAATAGATTTTTTAGACACAGAATTTAGAAGTTAGAGCTAGAACTTTGCACTATATACCTGGAACTTTTCCATAGTGTCTTTTTTCATTGACTAATGGCTCTGACACCGTCCACCCAGAGTGTTTTCTTGGCTTCTGGCTACACCAGGTGATAATGGGTCTAAATCAGAAACTTCAAAAATAATTGGGAGGGTCATTTGTTTCATTGAGGAGAGAAAATAGAGTTTCTAGTCAAACAAATAGCTGATGAGTTGCTATGCTGTTAGAAAAAAAAAAAAGAGAAATGCTGGAGGTCATTGCTCTTTGTGATTTCATCCAGAGCGCCAGGAGAAAATTCTTCTGTGCACTTTCTCTCCCTAACCGTGACAGAGTAAGGAAAATTCAGCTGAGGAGAGATCATACCTACTGTTCTTATTTTGATGATTTAAGATTACACTGAAATACAAATACGGGGGGGGGAGGCGGCAGCTGGTACAAATATGACATTTTTTTCTCTAGTATTGTCTTTTCTGCTAGTTTTTCTTTTCCACTAGAAAGAATAAACACATTTCAGGAGAGGAAATTACAGCTTGGGTTACTATTGCTGAATGAAGATCCTTAGGATGCTCGGAATATTCACAGTATGGAGAGGTGATGCTGGCTTTATATGCACACCAGTGACGCAGTATGCCCAGAGCAGAAAATTTATTTATAAGGAGACCCTTCCAGCTTTGCTTCTGGAAGCATATTCGATCCTTGCGCACATAGCTATTAAGGTTACTCTTTCTTTTTGCTCCTATGCCACAGTTCTCACCTTTCACACCAAGCTGATACTCTGGAGAGGAAAATTACCAGTCCTTTCACTGTATACCATGAACTATAGTTTTTCTTAGGACCTGTTTAGGCTGATAAATCCGCTTATTCCCCGAGTAAAGCAGGACAAATCAGTCTGACATTTTACTTTTGGGAATACTTTAGGGAGTAGTTTAAATATGATGGTGGTTTGGATCTTTTTTTTTAATCTTTTTTGACAATTCTCAAAGAAGGAAAGAAACATGGCACCTTACTGGTTACTTCCTTTCATTCTGCAATATTGTTTTTCTAAGGCAGCCCATTTCCTCCAACTTGCAGGTGGAGGTTTTACATGTAGTAGATCTATTGCTTCCTTAGTTCTAGCAAGAAATGCAATGTTAATCCAAGTCATGTATACTGATGCAAATAGGAGTTTTTAGTGAGAATTCAGATGTAATATTTAGGTTTATTTATATTGTTTAGAAAAACACAAGAGACTTCATAACAGCTAATGTATATTTATTTACCCCTAATGAAATAAGGCTATATCAACAGGAAGGACAGAGAAAATTGAAAAAAAGTAAGGAAATGGCAAATACTCTACATGTTAGAAATGGAAGAGCAATAATTCTGTGCTGAAGAAACAGGAGGCCAAGCCAATGCACACACTTGAAGACAGAATCTAAAAAGAATTTCCCAATGTAAAATGAAGTTGGATTAAGAAAGGCTCTGCTGGGGAAAAAAAAAAAAAAAAGGAATCCCTCACAGAGGCTGCCAGAGCTGGGCTTCCCAGCATGCTGTAAAAAATGAAAAAAGCAAGCTACACAATTTCATTTCCACTAAATGGAAAGTCAGAAATAAATGGTTACAGTTGTTTGGAAATCTCTTCTACGTGTGAAATTGATTTAATTTGTACTATAAACTCCTGTTTGGACCTACTTAATACCAGGAAATAAAGTAGGAAAAAAGAAGAAAAAAATATGGGAAGTGTTTAACCTAAGCCACAGTATTCATCATGAGAGGTACCAGCTGTGCTATGTTGTATCAACTGCTTGCTACAGAAACTTGAAGATAATGGACTTTCTGAAATATACCAAAATAAATTAAAGTATAATTACTAAGCCTGCTGATGCACTTGTTCTCTGGGAGACTCAGATATTAGAAGTTGCTTGAACTGCATGATAGTGAAGCAAAGATTGTGGCTACAATCTTCATTTTATCAACATAAACATCCATAGAAAACAATTCAGAGGTTCTGCTCTCTTATTATCCAGCCCTAAATTATTTTTATAGTAAGACTGTATTCACAGTTTCATATATGTCAAAAAAATGTATTGTGATATTTAATCACAATAACCAACAGCTGTGTTTGAAAATTACCAAGATTAAATTCTACTTTCCTACACCACTCAAATTTGCAGTTTTGAGGAATACAGACAAGCTCTAAACAGAGGCTTTGAAATACACATACCTTGAATAGTAGAACTAATTGGGAAGTTGGAGGAAAGACATATGATGACAACCTTCTTTCACAAATTCAATTGTTTATATATTTTAGAGCAGTCTGGATTTTCTAAAAAGTATGTTGACCATGGTTATCACATTTTCTAAAATTACTTTTTATATTAATCATTTATTACCTAAATTTTTGCTCCATTTTGTCTTGAAAAATCAGTCACATAAAGATTTCTTTTTCCACAAAAATTTTGTTTCCTAAAGACTGTTTAGCTCTCTTTCCCTAGCAGTCTGCCTGCTGTAACTGCCACTGCAGTGACACAAGAAGTAAGATATTTTCATTACTTCATTTGTGCTTCACTTGGTAAAAAATATTGGTTCACACAGATAAAGGAAAAAAATAAGTCTGTAAAAGTAATTTGGACATATTCCTGATATTTTTGTTTATAAAATCCAACTCTGGGAAAATAACCAGAGGTAATATTCAAAAGAGTTAGGCTACAGAGTGCTAGTATTTATCTAGCCTCCAGGTTTTCATCTTTATTAGGAGAAAATCTTGAAATTATAAGCAAATCTCATGCGCACCTGAGAATAAATGTATGTCAAGTGACTACCTTGCTTAGTTAAGGTCCTTAATTTAAAGCTCTTCTGGCAAGCCCTTACATTACATTTCTCTGATTACAAACATATAACAGAGACTATTTAGAGACATTAATATACCTGGAGTTGTGCAGAAGCAATTGTCACAATTTCAGTCTGGATGTAGAAAATCTGAAACAGAGCTGAAGGTAAAAATTGTATTCCATTATAAGCCAGAAGCATTTTACTCTTCATTTAAACAACCATGCTTTTAAAAAGGATAGAAATGTGATCTGACTCTGCTACTGAACTTCACAGTGCTATTATTTCCTCAAAAATTACATAGAAAAGGTTGCATTTTAATAATCTGCAAGCTTTATGATTTACACACGAAGTATCTCCATGTTCCCTGCTTCTTGGCAAAGGTTTTCTAGCAGCATGCTGCCGTGTTTTATTGTGTGCAGTGCAGAATTTATAAGGCTTTGTTATTTTCATAAAATACACTATAAAATATTTATTACTATGCTATGAAGGCATTATCATAAATAGTTAAAACTTTAGTTCAGTTGTCAAGATAATTTAATAAATCATATTTTGTGGTGTATCAACCTGCAGTGATGCATCACCATTTTCCTTCTGTTCCATTCAGTTATTCACTAATGTGGCAAAAAGGAAAATTTCTCAAGAGTTCACACTTTGAATTAGAGACCGTCATCTGAAAGCAAAACTGAACTAAGTCTATTCTGTCAATGTAACTCACATTTAAAGTTCCTGGAAGGTTTCTTAAGAAAGAAGCTATAGTTCTTCAAAAGAAATACTTTCTTACAGATAATTTTATCTTAAAATCAGCACAACTCAATTGCTTCTAGACTTTGAGAAGACACTTGCTTCTGTTTGATGAGTGGCTAGAAATGTACAATTTAATTCTTTGTTTTAAGCAATAAATGCAGAACAAAGAAAATCCGCATGTTGTAAACCATAAACAATGGAAAAATGCAGAACCGAGGGAAAAGCCGCATCTCCAGAACATGACAAACTTTCACTGAATCAAAGTCCTTACCTACTAATTTAAACACTGAGAGCAGATGATGTTAAAATAGTTCGAAAATAACATAAACACAAGGCACCAATTTTGAATGCTGCTAGAGCTAACTACAGGTGCCCATTAAATTTTACACAAAGGTGAAATCTCTTCTAGCTCTGACAAAATCAGAACTTGTCCACAAAGAAAGCTGACCAATAACATCACTCTGATTTCAAACTGACCTCAATAATACATTCATGTAGACAGTAAAAAGTACTATTATTACCTGTATTTTCCATGTTAGGTCCTTTTTAAGAGTTCTGTGTTAAAGCCAGGGCTGTGTATCTGCATCTCAGATAAGGAGCTCTGCAAGCATAGCCTGTCATTTTTTAAATAACATGTGTGAGAAGTCTCACAATAAAAATTATTCTACAGCACCTGTTGTGAAATACTCAGCAAAGAAATGCCTAAATTTAACATACTTCAACAGCTAGGCACTATCAAAAGTCAACATGCCTCTGAGGATGTTTTACAAATGCTAAGGCAGGAAGTCGAAATGTACCTGGTACAATGATTTGAGAAATTCTTCTGCAGCAAGAATTACTCCATTTCTGTTGTTCCAGTTCCTCTCATATGAGGTATTGGAGCTCCCTTTGAAACTTGTAAGTCAACCAAACTTCTTGGCTCCAGGTCTAATTTTAATATCATCTCTGATAACACTACAAAGCTAGACAGTAGATCAGCCTTGAATAACAATGGTAATCTAGTGTTTATGGGGTTTAAAATTCTTGACCAAAGTTAAATATGCGGGCTGCCTATGTCATTCACTGGTACAAAACCCAAGAACTGCAGACACAGCCAGCACACTAATCAGGGACTTATCTACGTGAATTACTACCAAACATTAAGAAGTGTGTTTTGGCTGGGCTGAAAGCAGAGTTGCATAGAGAACATCTCAAAAGTATGTAGTGTTTGACAACACAGACCCAGGTAAAATAGTTTATTGTTTTTTTGTTATTAGAGTAAGACACCAGAAGCAGTTACCAGCCCGAGCTACTTGTTTCTTTTCTGGAAGCTGTGGTCCACACAAGGAGGTATCTGAATGGCTTGTGAAGTAGTTCCTGGCTTGGCCACTCACAGATTATTGAATCACAGTAAAACAGTACCAAATGTGGTTTAATTTAATAAACTGGTATAGACTGGAGTGGTTCAGAAGCTCCTTCATAAGCCACTTAGACAAGAGAAGTTCAGGTGGATAGACCAGAAGACTCTGGTCTGATTATTTTATTAATCTGAGATTTTAAGTTCCTTTTGAAGAACTTCAGCTTTAACTATATTCCCACTCTTCAGTATTTCCATGTTCAATTTTTGAGAGTTGCTTCTACTCTAGTTTTAAATATTCTATTCTTTTAATTTTTGTCTTAGAAATGTAACTTTCCATGCATTGTTTAGCAAGCTTCACAACAAATTATTGCAAAAACATAGTTGAACAAGAACAGGTGGCAATTTCAGGCACATAACTTTAATGGCCCTATGGAGATCACCATCTGCAGTCCCTATCTGAAAGTCTGAGAGAAGTATTCTCTCACTGGGATTCAAAACCCTTAAGACTTTAAAGAACAAAATGTCTAAGCTCAGTCTCACAGAAACACGAAGGAAAGGAAGGAGAGTTGCTGCCTTCTTATCTACATCTCAAGGAGTCCTTTGACTACCTTGTCAGAAGTAGGCAGGGAAGGCATGCTAGGTGTTGCAGCATCACATGGCAACCTTCCCGCTCACATGTCTTCACTGTTGAAGGATGATGTTATCACTGACATATTTCTTTAAGCAAATGTAAGCCACACTTATAATTAATTATGACTATACTGTGAGATTATTTTCTCCCTTTTCTGACCTTACCCCTTATTCTACCATAGGGTTAGTTTGCAACTATCCCAACACACAATGCATGAGAAACAAGGATTTCAAGGTCACTGAAGTATTCCCTAACTAACACTTCAAATTACTGTGCTAAAATCTGAGCTTTCTTTCCTCCTAGGCTGTCAGAATTGTTGTGGTGGGAGAGAGGCAGAAAAACTGTCCTTGGATACCACTGAAGATGCAAATTAATTTAAAGGTATTCAGAAGGAAAAAGTTATTACTCAAACCACACATCAGAATATGATTTATTTATTTATTTATTTTGCTATTGTTGTTTTCAACAGGAAGGGATAAAAGCCAGGCTCTGGGGACCTAACAGAAAGTGCATCTGTGAACTGTAAAAACAAAAATAAGACAGAATTCAGCAAAGTTAACAGCAACTTCCAATATCTAGTGTGAAGTATTTGGAATTTCAGTCCATCTGCCAACTATTAACTATAGCCAGAGAGGACAGTATTTCGTGATTGATAAAGGAGGTCACTATACGAATCTTACTTCTTTCCGAACTGTAGTGTCAAAAAGGCACTGTATTTGTGTGGTGCATTTACATCACAAACATGGTATCTTCGCCCTGATTATTTCATATGTTTGCTATCTGAGATGAAAAATTAATGTCACACTTGACAAAATGCTGAAAAATTTAAAAATTCCATGCTAGCTGGAGGACAGACTACATGACCTTATATTTTGCTTTCTCTCCGTACTGTTAATTCCGTATTCAGTGATTCCATAACACCACGGGCTTTGAAATACATGCTTTAAAGGCATATGAAGAATGGTTTTATTCTACTGCAAGCCTTGCTGCCAGGCATGGCCTAACGGCCATTTCTGGGTGCCAGTGACCTTGGCTTCTATTCTTTTTCCATGACTGACTAGCAAGGTCATAAGCTCTTTCAATTTTTGCAATGTCACTTCAACGTTTCTAGGCCTCAGTTTCTCTATCACTTTCAGTAAAAAATCAGGAATAAGAATATTCAGCTTTGTAAATCACTTGATGATCTATTTGGGTTTGAGCAGAAAAAGAATGAAGCACATTCTTAAATATCCAGGCCGCAGTCCAACTTTTCTGTATTTTCAAGCATAAGGTGCCATAAGAAGACTTCATTTTTAGTGGGCACAGATGAATGCAATAGATGAAATGGTTTTGATTTATTCTGTAATATATTTTTGAGATTTTAAAAATATGTATACTGTTGTTAAGGACTGACTGTTCTTATAACAAGCCAAGAATTAGTTCTGCTTTGTTTAGGCAGGGATCAGGTGACCACAAGGAAACCATTTAATCAATCTCGATATGTCAGCTGATCAAACGCAATGATAATATTTTTACACTGTGTCTTAGACGATAGCTTTATTTAAAACTAATTTGGTTATCCCTGAATGGCACTATACCATGCTATGCTGAAACACTTCATGTTTCATTTTAACTATATGCTCATAAAGGTACAGCACCCTTCAAGCTCCACTTGTAAAGGTTCTATAAGTGCTTTGTGAAATATTCCTAATAAACAAACAAACTCCACTGTCACAGTTTAACCCAGCAGCTGGCAACAAAGCACTAGACAGCTGCTTGCACACCCCTCCTCCTCCTCCTCAGTGGGATGCTGAGGAGAAATGGGCAAAAGGGTAAACTCATGGGTTGAGATAAAGACAGTTTAATAAGGCAAGAATGTAAATACTATTACTAATAATAACACTAATAATAATAATGACAACAACAATGATAATAATGAATATGCCAAACAAACTATATAGACGATACAATTTTTGTCACCACTGATTCATAGTCAGCCCTCAAGCAGTGATCATGGAATGCCAAACTCACGAAAAAGACTGAAGTCCAGGAAAAAAAGTTTGAACTCCCAGGCAAAAAAAGAGCCAAAAAGCCTCCTGCCCAACCCCCCTCATAAACTGAGCATGACTTCTATGGTATGGAATATTTCCACTGACCAGCTTGGGCTATCTGTCTGGCTATGCTCCCTCCCAGCTCCTGCACACCTGCTCCCTGACTGAACATGAGACACTGGAAAAAAGTCCTTGATTTCATAGCAACAACTGAAGACATCAGTGTTATCAACATTCTTCTTGTACTAAACCCAAAACACAGCAGCTACTGGGAGGAAAGTAAACTCTATTCCAGCTGAAGCCAGGACACACATAACTTGTGTTAAAAAGTGAAAATGTATTCCAGGATTGTGTATAGATCAGCAAGGATCATCAAGCTGAGATTTGTTTCACAAGATGGAGGCCTTGTTCACAGTTTGTAAAGAAAGTGACAATTGCTAGCTTAACTTAAACAAGGATCATCACAATGTACTGGATGAACTTCTCTTATCCTGACCTTCATGAGTTATACTAAAATTGGGCTTTCTAACATATGTAAATTACTCCCTTATCCACACAAACCTGCTATAACAAGTGTACAAGGTTACCTAAGCTGAAAATTAAGCTTTCAGTCTGTATGGCAGAGGTAAAGGTTAATGTGCCCACACCACACATATTTTGAAAGTAAGAAAGTTGCAGCCTGATTTGCTATTGTTCACTCCATTCTGTTCATTTGGAAATCAAATTTGTATGATTTCTTGCAAATGAACAAATGGAATGAACAGGTCAAATGTAAGTGTTACTAGACTCACAAATTATGTTTTGTGCTATGCTGGACCCTGTTCTCAACCACAAGGAGGGGCTGGTGGGGGATGTGAAGCTCAAAGGCAGCCTTGGCTGCAGTGACAAGAAAATGGTGGACTTCAAGATCCTTAGGGCACCGAGGAGGGCGCACAGCAAGCTCACTTCCCTGGACTTCAGAAGACCAGACTTTGGCCTCTTCAGGGATCTCCTGGGTAGAGTACCATGGCACAAAGCCCTGGAGGCAAAAGGGGCCCAAGAAAGCTGGGTAATATTCAAGGATCACCTCCTCCAACCTCAGGAGTGATGCATCCCAACAAAGAAGAGATCAGGCAAAAACTCCAGGAGGCCTGCGTGGACGAACAAGGAGCTCCTGCACAAATTCCAGCACAAAAAGGAAGCTAACAGAGGGTGGAAGCAAGGACAGGTAGCCTGGGAGGAACACAGAGAAATTGTCTGAGCAGCCAGGAATCAGGTTAGAAAAGCTAAAGACCTGATGATACACCTAAATCTGGCCACGCACATCAAGGGCAAAAGGAAAAGCTTCTAGAGGTATGTCAGTGATAAAAGGAAGGATGTGGAAAATGTGGGCCCTCTCTGAAAGGAAACAGGAGACCTGGTTACCCAGGATATGGAGAAGGCTGAGGTACTCAATGGCTCTTTTGCCTTAGTCTTCACCGGCAAGTACTCCAGCCACACCACCAAATTCACAGAACGCACAGGCAGGGCATGGGAGAATGAAGAACCGCCCACTGCAGAAGAAGATCAGGTTCAAGATCATCTAAGGAACATGAAGTTGCACAAGTTCATGGGACCTATGGAGCTGCATCCACAGATCCTGAGGGAACTGGAAGATGAAGTTGCTAAGACACTATCCACCAGTTTTGAGAATTTGTGGCAGTCCAGTGAAGCTCCCACTGCTTGGAAAAGGGGAAACATATCCCCCACTTCTAAAAAGGGTAAAAAGGAAGACATGAGGAACTACAGGCCAGTCAGTCTCACCTCTGTGCCCAGCAAGATCATGGAGCAGATCCTCCTGGAAACTATGCTAAAGCACATGGAAAATAAGAAGGTGTCTGGTAACAGCCAACGTAGCTTTACTAAGGGCAAACCGTGCCTGACAAATATGGCCTTCTACAATGTGATTACTGCATTGGTTGATAAGGGAAGAGCAACCAATGTCATCTACCTGGACTTGAGTAAAGCATTTGACACTGTCTTGCATGACATCCTTGTCTATAAATTGGAGAGACATGGATGTGATGGATGGATGGACCACTTGGATGATAAGGAATTGGCTGGACAGTCGCAGTCAAAGAGTTGTGGTCAACTTCTTGATGTCCAGGTGGAGACCAGTGATGAATGGTGTTCCTCAGGGGTCAGTACTGGGACTGGCACTGTTCAACATTTTTACTGGTGGCATTGACAGTGGCATTGAGTGCACCCTCAGCAAGTCTGCTGATGAAACCAAACTGTGTGGTGCAGTTGACACGCTGGAGGGAAGGGATGCCATCCAGAGGGACCTTGACAGGCTTGAGAGGTGGGCCTGTTGAGAACCTCATGAAGTTCAACAAGGCCAAGTGCAAGGTCCTGCCCATGGGTAGGGGCAATCCCAAGCACATACAGGCTGGGAAGAGAATGGATTGAGAGCAGCCCTGAGGAGAACATCTTGGGGGTGCTGGTTGACTAGAAGCTCAACATGACCTGGCAATGTGCACTCGCAGCCCAGAAGGCCAACATGGCCAGCAAGTTGAGGGAGGTGATTCTGCCCCTCTACTCTAGTGAGGCCCCACCTGGAGTCCTACGTCCAGCTCTGGAGCCCTCAGCACAGCAAAAACATGGACCTGTTGGAGCAAGTCCAGAGGAGGGCCATAAAAATGATCAGAGGGATGAAACATCTCTCCTGTGAGGAAAAGCTGAGAGAGCTGGAGTTGTTCAGCCTGGAGAAGGCTCTGGGGACACCTTATAGCAGCCTTCCATTACCTGAAGGGGGCCTACAAGGAAGCGGGAAAGGAACTTTTTACAAGGGCATGTAGTGATAGGACAAGGAGTAATGGCTTTCAACTGAAAGAGGGTAGATTTAGATTAGATAGGTTTAGATTTAGATCAGATACAAGAAAGAAGTTCTTCACTATGAGGATGGTGAGCCACTGGAACAAGTTGCCCAGAGAAGCTGTGGATGTCCTCCCCGGAAGTATTCCAGGCCAGGTTAGATGGGCCTTTGAGCAACGCGGTCTAGTGGAAGGTGTCCCTGTCCAAGGTAGGGGATATGGAACTAGATGATCTTTAAGTTCCCTTCCAAGCCAAACCGTTTCATGGTTTATGTCATCTATGTCTATTTAAATAAAATATTACTGATTCTTTAAAGGGAAGACCATAGAGAGTCAGTTTTCTCTTTGCAGCTTGATTTTCATTTATGAGGCTGAAGATCTCAACTTCTTACCAGCTTTTATGAATGCACTAAAAAGAAGCGGGAAAAAATCAATCACATATTCATCTGGCCTCTTTTTGATGCTTGGTTTTGGGTCTGACAGGAATTTCTTTCCAATAGAATGTTTATCTATGAGAAACTGGGAATTCACCACAGCTAGGGCTTTTCATGTTTTAGGTAAGTCTTAGCTATGATTCACTTAATCAAGATTTAATTTCTGGACCGACAAAAGCTACTCCCAGAGCAGAGAAAACCCTTATTTGTAACAGGATTGTGAATCACAACTAGAATGAGCAGGTTATTAAGTTGCATTCAAGAATCCTCCAAACTGATCAGAATTGAGTGGCAGGATCTTTTCCCATAGCATAAATAAAAGCCAACATCTTTCTTATTGCTGTAGTAGTTGCGTCTTAGAATTTCTCTCCCATCTCAAAACAGTATCTCAAAAATGGTTTTGGGTGTCCCCTAAAATCTGTGCTGAATCTTGGAAATAGGTGGTTGATACACATAAAGGCTTCTAGAGAACACACCACTCTATAATGTTTTATAGCCTCCTCCTCACCTCATCATCCTGAGAAAGGTGATTTATGGCTCTTATAACTGGTTACTTGCTGGATCTGACTGTCATAATTAAATCTTTCTCAAAATTATATTATAAAAGGTTTTCTCCAGGCCAAGAATTGTCTTGGAAGAGAAGCCAACCAGACGATATAGAAATCTGAATAAGCTTAAAACAAAGTAAGTGACATGGAATAAAAAGAATTTATAACTTCAAACATGAAACTAGATAATAGTATTTATAAGTCTATAAATTTTAAAGCTCACAGACCAATTTAAAAGCAGTTTGGTGATACTGCCAGATGAGAAGTGCATAAACAGAAGGTTCCTTTGATTATCAGTGTTTGCTTCTGAAAATTAGAACACAGTCATTTATCAGAGGGTGTCTCAAGGCTATAATCAGTTAAAGATATTCAAGAACTGAGGTAATTTAGTGTGCTGAATGTCAATCAAGCCAGGGCAAAACATGAAGCAATGTGTTAATGTAAATGTGAAATATACATATGCTAAGGTGATGGTGAAGGAATAAGTAAGTCACATTCCTGCTGTGTTATAGTATTCTGAATACAGTAGAGAATGTGTGAATTCAAAGGATGTTCCTGCAAGCTTTCAAAATGCAGATCTATATGGATTGAATGGTAAGTTTCAACGGCAGATTACTATTATTCTATGATGACAGATATCAAATAATACATCCATTTAGGCACGAGTTGAAAAGAGTATGTAGAAGGAGGGCATGGCACTTCCACAGTGTCTTTCTGAATTTCATATCAACATCAGGAGACACCTTGATGTAGGAGCTCTGTTTCATGGAAAAATGATCTTCTAAGGAATTTCAATGAAACTGAAAACAGGAAAAAGCCACAATAATACAATTATATCGGTATACAGGCAAAGAGAAAATAAGCTGACAGCTCAACTCTCCACAAGGACAGACCTTGCCAACATCAGCTTTCTGTGGCCAAGAGCCCTGTCATTTCTGCCAAAGAAAAAAACCTGTGTTTCTACATGAGCTAAAAGTTTCCTTTTCTTTGTATATGGTTTTCCAGACATCTTGATATAAATCTTGGGATTACTATCTGACAATGGCATGTTCATTTAAGAGGTATTGAGAAATTAATATTACTATGTCTTGTGCTATACCTTGGGTAATTATTACCGAAACTGCCTTTTTGACCAGCCATGTAAGACAACATATTTTTTGTAATGGAAAACTTGTTTTGTTGTATACAAATTAATTAACAGTTGGATATGAATCTTTTGGGTTGGTTTACTTGTACTTTGTTTCACTCTGAGTAAAAGATGGTGTAGCTGCTGAAAGTTTTGATGGACACAGGGGACACTGATCAGAACTGAACTGAGGGTTACTAAATACATGAAAATCCCCTCATGTATGTCTTGATGTAAATATACTTGGAGGTCAGAAGAGTATTATTGGAAGCTATTATTAATACATGCTTTCCCTTTTCTTATTATTCTGTCGGCACCTGCTTGCAGCTATGTATGACATAATGCTGCAGACTGACCCACAACAGCCATTCTTATATTATCTGAATAAGGACAGAAAAGATTGAAGATACCTGCTACACGCTATTTTTCTGATAATGAATAGAGTTGAAAGAAGCATTTATTATACAAGCAATCTGTGAATCAACAACAGCAGATGAAGAAAACAAAAAACAGGCATCCAGACTTATAGATAACTATGCTTATGGGTAGTACCAATTTACCTGACAGTCAGCTAGAAGGGCAATCAATTTGTCTGTTAATATTTCCTATCATATTTAAATGGAAATACTCCATTAGAAACTCTTAGGGAATCATTTATGTGTAGCAGCTTTATTGGACTTTCAAGTAATTAAAATTAGGGAAGATTTAAAATTAGGGAAGTTTAAGTTCTCCTTAACCATAAGCACAGCTGTTACAAAACTAATGCTGAAAAGCAGGGTATCATTTCATATTTTCCTTTCCCATGTCTAAATATTTCATTTTTGGAAAGTTATATACATTTATGATTTTCTGTCAAATATTTGGAGTTGACAGTGCTATGCAAAAGAAAGCATAGGATATAAAGGGATATAAGCTCAGAACATAAATTGATCACTGCAAGACAAGAAAGAATACCTTCCTCTATATGTGGCAAGCAAAATTAACTAAGTACACAGTAAGAAGTTTCTAGCTTCCTTTGAAGAAACAAGAGTTGGTCAATAATGGAAGTAAGGCACTGTACCTGATGAATCAATAATAACCTCTGTCTAGCAAAAAAAAGTGCTTTTTTAGAGCCTTATGTATCTATGTAAAGCGATACATAACTTTAAACATCTTTTTCTCTGGAATTTACTTTCTGAAACATTTCATTCCCTTGATTATTTTAAGCAGAGAAAGAAGAATACATCCTTACGCATAATTGTCTAGCAAAACTAAACACTCTCTCAGTAAAATATTAAATATTCACCCCTAAAGAACACATCTAAACTAGGATTTTTTACATCGTTTTTCCATGTATCCCTCCCTGGATGCACAAAGAAATTGTAAGTCACAGATTTTTAATAAGTGAAAATCCAAAAGCAGTTATACATACTGCATAGTTCAGGCTCTCTTTACTCTCACCTTCTTTCTCCCTGTTTGTTCAAATACAAGATAACGGTGAAAAAAGAATTAATGGAAAGAAGGTGAATTTTATTTTAATCATTGCAGTAAATTGTACATATTCTTAATCCTCATGTTACAATATTTGAACTGAAATTACCTGTGTGCAGTTTTCAGTTAATAAAAATTAAACATCAACTCTTCAGTTAAAATTTAAAATGCACATTAATAGACCAAAATGCATACAATTTCTCTTCTATATTTTTAATAAGCATTAGTTTTATTACTGCATACAAGTTCTTCCACCAAGACCAACACTGTATGAAACAAGATACACTTCATGTATCAAAATGCCTTTGTCTCAGAGAATTTAGACAAGGCAAAGGTTAGAAGGAAAGACATGTTATTCACTGTAGTTTATTCACAGATAAGAAACCAAAGACTGTTCATTAAACAGAACTAAATTCCAAGATTTCTAAACTTTCCATAGCTGAGACATGAACTGAAGGTAGAGTGCTCGATTTAGGCCAGTTAGGTAAACATAAGCCCTCTCAAAACCATACTGTAGTAGCTGAAATTTGACTTGCCATTCAGCTACTCTTTTTACAATTTTCTCCTCAGTCACCTGAGTAGCTGCTACCCATCTGTTACAGCTGCATTGTGCAAAGAGTCATTCTGGGAAATAGTGCAAATTTCTCTTGGTACTACTATACTTATCCCCTATATTTGCCTACAAACAAAGGCATTTATGCATGAACAAACAGCTTTTATTCTGTGTTGTCATTAATCGTATTTTCATTGAACAATTCCATTGTTCGTTTATAGAACAGAAGCAATATCATGTACTGTAAGTGAGCTAATCAATAACAAATCATGCTGTTGATGACAAGGTTAATACTCAAACTCTTTTTTTTTTAATAATTACTAATTACACCAAATAACAATAATGTGTTCTATTTGTCTGTTGGGTGCTCCCTATCTCACAGCAGAATGTTGTTTCAGTTGCAATGTAAGTGTCAGCAACAAATAATACACCTTTGCTTCAGAATGTTCTCTGGTATATTTGTAAGGGATTACATTCCCATGGCATGCTATAAAAACAGACACAGGAAACACACTTGTTTATACTTTCTGAAGGAAATAGGTTCCTTTGTGGGAACATTCTATACCAACGAAGCTCATGATGTCCTTGAGAGTTTCTGAACAAGTGAAAAATAAGGACGTTATCATTTACAAGAGACAACTTTGGCAGAATGCCCAGAGCAAACGAAGGAGAAATCATGTTTAGAATAGGCATGTGAACAATGTATGTTAATCAATAAGCATTTGGGTTGGGGCGCGTGGACAGCTTTGTAAGGGTATAAAACGCAGACTTCTGATAAATAAAGGGTCTTCGATTTGGATATCGGAGTCCATGTCGTCAATCTCCTCATTCCTTGACAATCTCTCAGTTAAAATTCTGATTTTGCCTTAAGTTCACATGGACAATTGTTGCTTTCTGACTGAAAAGAAACAAAGACTTTAATATAAATGAGGCTCCAAAAGGCTACTCCTTCCAAAAGCACTAAGGACACAGTTGTTAGAAAATATCACCACTATTATTGTTGCTATGCTGTTATAAATGAATATAACGTGATCAAGCATAACTTTCAGCATTGTTTTGCACACTTAAAGGCTAAAAAGGGTTTGGCCTGGATGGTATCTGAATAGGAGATTTCCCAAGAATATGTAATTGCTGTTTGAGGTAGTAACACTAATCCAGTAGCAGAGAACAGTCTGAGTCTACATTGATCATGCATTTGTGAGATATAAGAATACAAAAAAATAGGTTCAAAGACTGAATTTAAAACGTGCTCATTCAAAAACTACTGGGCTTCAGTTTAAATGTTGGAATCTTGACTTCTATTTTTCAACCAAGCTGTAGTTTGAGTGATAAAGTTCAACTTGCTGAACAAATTATGTCTGAATTTTCTAAAATGATGGCAACATAAATTTCTTCCTAACCAGTTATTTTATTCTACTTTGTACCAAAAAAACCTTTGGGATCTTAGGGGTTAAACGGTGCTCTTATAATTGGAAGTAATTATTATTTATTCATGGTGAGCTGAGGTGTATGACCAGAGTTGTAGGGAAGCTTCTGTACGAATTGCTTTTGCAAGACGTCTTAGTTGAAGCTCAGTAGGTTCAGGTAGTTATCATGAAGCCAAGGATTAACAAAAGAGTTGGAACATACCTGAGAATCTCGTTAAACTTCACTTGCGGGAAGTATCTTACAAAGTCTTTCTCAGAGATCAAAACAGGAAAAACACTTAGAAATACACAGCGTGAGCAAAGACTGATGGCCTCTAAGAAAGGAAAGGCAGGCTTCACCATCTGGTTAGGTTTCTTTGAAGACAAAACTACCGCAGGAGACAAAAATGGGATTCAATGGACATAACATGTTCAGATTTCCAGAAAGGGTCTGACAAAAGTCCAACTCGTGTTGCTCTCTTTTACTGCAAAGTGGCTCAAAAGCACATGGGCTAGCTGCCTGTTAGTGGTGTGTTACTGTTCAAAGTGCAGTGGAAAATGGAGGAGGAAGGAGCTGGGCTCTGGGGGCATCTGGGCATACTAACTGCTGTGAAATGTCATGCATTGATGTTTCACATAGTAACATCAACCGTATTTAACCCTGTCTCTGCTTACTTCTAATGAAATGGCCAAATTGCCTGCTGGAGCACTGATTTTCTTCTGAAATTCTTATTTTGAGCTGCAGGGCTTTTTGTCTTATGTATGTTAGAAGGCATTCCGGCCATTGCCTTTAAGACCTACTATAAATGGCAGGTTTACGATTACAGAACATATGTAAATAAGGTGACGCTTCACAGCAACATTTTAGAGTTTGTGTGCTTCAGCACAACAAGCAGATTAAGAGGTTACTGTTGAACTGGGACCCCATCCAAAATACAATGAAGTCAATGGAAAGGCTCCTATTGATTTTAATAGGTCTTGAGAATGACATGTGACCTTCAAGTTACTGTTCTCTTGTAGCAGAAACAAAATTAAAGTTAGCCAATTTTATAGACTAAAGCCCCTATCTCTTCAAACATGCTAAATCTTCATGTATATTTGTTCAACTAACTTCCAGGTTCTGTGAGGTAACAACAGACCAGCTGTGTACATGGCTTTCCTTGTGAAGGAATGCTTGCACCAACACTGTAACTTGCTTCTTCCCTCACATGGTTTGAAACAGGAATGAGCAACACTCACATGTCTCACAGAAAATAGCCCACACATGTTAGTGATCTAGGGCCTAGTGCCTGCATATTTGCTAGTCTACTGAGTATTAACTACTAGAGCAGGATATGATGGGATTTATTATGGATTAAATAAGAGAAGTGTTACATCATGTTGTGAACACCCCTTCAGGATATCTTTAGAGTACTGAGTATCGGCATCTGATTGTTGCCGAAAATCCGGGAATAAACCTCGTAACACCAATGTAGTGTTAGAAGGCAGGCATTCTTTATTGCAGTGCTGGATGCACGGGGGATAATTCCACCGAACGTGCATACCTCATACCTTTTCTGTATAGTTTATATAGATCAAAATATACATATTTATTAGGTTACGTAACTTATCCCTTTCATAGTAAAATTAGTTCATTTTCATACACTCCTCCCACCCACGCTTGCGCAGTGCCTCCTAGTGGTGGTTGTCGGGGGTCCCAAGATGAAGGCTTATCCTCTTCATCACAGTGTCCGCTGGTTGACCCCAGCTTCTGCACATGCGCAGTCCTCTTCTGGCTCTTGTCCCGTAGTTAGGTCACTGTAACTAGGTCGCTATAGCCAGGTCGCCTTGACTGGCTATAGGCGACTGCTAACATTCCAGGTGGGAAACATGGGACTTTTTGTTTCAGTTAATTTAGACAATAGATAAAAACCACAAACACACCTGCAACCATAGTAATGCTATTTCTATTAAAAATCCCCCTTTATCGTTATTGTTTATCATTGATAATTACCTAGAGACCAAACTCTCTGTTCCTAGACCTAACGTCCAGATGGGCAGGGGCTATAGAAGGGACATAACCAGCAGCATGGTTTATGTTTATGGTTAACAGATTTCATCCCCTTGGTTACATGATTATGAAAAAGGCTTTGGACAAGCTGATCTTTTGAGATCCTTTTCATTATACATTTTTATAAGCCATCAGTAGGCCTATGAACCTAATCTAAGTTTATTTAGATTTTCCTTCCTCCAGAGAGCTACTGTTTACTCCACTGACACAAATTCTATCAAATGCATTCATTTAGTCTGTGAGAAATCAAACTCTATTGTTATCAACATAGATTGTAGAGCTTCTATGGATTTGGGCCTTATCTCTAGCAGTAAAATTTTTTTCTTACAAGGCTGTTCCTTCTCATCTTCTGTAAATGTACTGTTTAACGACAGCCATTATTATGAGATAAATTAATGACTTCATAAAACCTCCTATAAACAATAATCCAAAATAAAAAATCTTACTTAAATAAACAAATAGTTTAAAATCTTTGTTCAGGGACTAAAAAGTTTCTTAGAGCCTGGAAATCAATGATAATTTGTATCAGTCACATGATACCAGTCATACTTGACAGATAGCATAATAAGCTCTATGAGAAATTTAGATCATATATGTTTTTTCTTTCTTTATCTGCCCTCATTTTCAGCAGCTACAGTTATTTTATCGCATTATACATTCTTATCTAGTTCCTCCTCAGAAATAGTTCAGTCATCATGAAAAATCTGTACACCTTTTAGAATTCATGTTCCAAAACAGTGAAATAGTTCTAAGGTCTTTTGTGCCTTTTTCTTTACTGCTTAAAAAAAGAAAACAGTTATGTGAATAAATAATAAATACAATTAACTGAATAAAATTTCCAATACTTTAAAGGGTTCAATACCTTCAGAGTTACCAGATTATCTCCATTGTGGTCCACAATTACAGGCACAGTAGTACTTCTTGATTTTAAGCATAAATGCAGCATTTTTTTAAAGCTGACAATCCTGCTCATGTGACCAAAGTTAACACATATGTAATCAGTTTGCTCTAGAAGATCTATTCATTTTATTATTCTTGTGCAGTAGCCAATAAGGTGGGAGTAATTAATGACTGTGATGGCAAACACTGGAGATGAAACAAGATTTTTTCTGGTAATATTAACATATTTCTCTTATTCTTCTGAAAGATTGGCAGGGGAAAGGGGAAGGCAAAAAACCTTTTGATGCCTTTGCACATCGTCAATGCCACATCTTAGGGTCATTTTGAGCAATCTCTAACACATCCTGGCTCAGAGCACCAGTTGGTGGGGGTAGTTTTATCAGCTGATGATTTGGACCTGGATTTTTATTTAAAATGACCAATGAAATGAATGGCATTGGAACAACTATGTTACTTAAGGTTACTGTTTTTCTAAGCTATCAGTAATATTTCTTTTCAAGATTTACTGTAGTAAAGCACCTACATCATCATGAAAATCTATTAATTAAAACATATAAAATGTGCAATGTACAACTGTGCTTTGCTCTTTGTATCTGAAATTCTGAAGCAATGATGCGAATATAAACCATAGTTCAGCACCAATTTTTCAAAAGCCTCTGGAAAATCTAAGCATGTTTTAAAAAGTGCTTACAGGTTGTGTTGCCACACTAGTCACTACTACAAAATCCACACAAGGAAGTGAGAAAACGTTTGAGTAGGTCGCTTGTTCTTAGTTTCTTTTTAAGCACAGATGAACTACTTTCAGTATCCATGATAACTAGCTCATGTGAGACTGCACTAAATCATAAAATGTCTCTTTAAAGTCCTTTTTTGAAACTGGATTTAGATTTTAAATTTCCTAAATATTCTCAAAAATGTAATCCCTCTAATCTGAAGTACAGTGGGATTAAAAAAAACAAACTGAAAGACGCCCCTGGTTTTAGAGATTTTCATAGAAAACTATATTGACAGTGTACTGCTTTGTTAATGACTACAGCAATTAGAATTAACACTAAAGTGTAATATATCTCACTAGACTTACTCTTAGTGACTTGACATATGTCTTGGCCAAATATGTGTGGGTAATCATAGTCTTTTTGTTTAACTGTCTATTACAGGTTTATTTTTTCCCAAATATTATATAAAAAGGTATGTGTAAGCTCAGTGGATTTATTATATCTGAGCTAAATATAGATGAAGTTAATTTGTGACTAAACAAGATTTTGCAAAAATCTGCATACTGAGGTGATTACCCTCCTCCTGATGAACTAAATGAATGTTTTTCCTTACGAATATACATATGCTATTATTGAGTCTCTCAAAAAGCTACAGTCGGCTGTATGAATCCAGCCTTCCTCCTTCAGTCTCCAGGTACTGAAGACTCTTACAGAAGAAAATTAAAATCTTGCTAGACACGTGGGTTTTTTTCGTTTTTCATGACTGAAAATATTTCTAGGAATATTCCTTCAAAGATAATTCTAATGCTTACTTTTGTGAGTTTACTTGGTGAGATAATAAAACCTCGGAAATCAATTTAAATCCACAAGGTGATTGCGTATTAGAAACACAATTCTTCCCAATGTTGAAAAGAAAGAAAATAAGGTTCAATAGTTATTTTAAATTATCTGCCATTTGGCAGAACATTCTTTATTAAATCCAAACTTCTGGTCATTACAGAATTAACTTTAAAAAAAAATATTTTTTAAACAAATTTTCTGAATAACTTATGACCATTAAATTCTATCAGCTACAAATATAGTGTGGCTTTTAAATGAGTGAAATAAAAAAAAAAGTCTGGTAAATAATAATATTGACAGGGTAAAAAATATAGTAACGATTATGACCTCACACTCATTTATCCACTTCAGCCATCATGATTCCAGTTTGAAACTGTTCTTAAATTTTACTGTCTGTGGTTTGAACTATTTTATCTAGTACACACACTGGCTTTTTTACTAGTTACAGAAAAATTTAAAAAACAAGACCATGAATCTCCTTTTCCTTCTCTACTGATGGTAATGGTGTAACACAGCTGTACATGTGAGGAAGCAACCACTTCATACTACGATATATAGCAGTGCTTCTCTTACTCTTCGCTTGATAGTGCTTTTCCCACTTGACATTGCATACTTCTTTCTCAGCAGCTTTTTCAGCAGGTCTCACACTGCTCTGCTCCTTATTTTCTATCAAGCTGTGTCATATATTAAATGTATTGCATTATCTTAGGATGGTACCATATTTTTCACTCTCTCGTAAGTCCAGTATCATAGCTGACAGTAGCAGTGTTTCCATTTACAGTTTCATAGCACTCTGACATTGGAGAGGTTTGTTACCTCTCCTTAGAGGCTCCTATTTAGCAGATAATTATCTGTACCTCACTGTATAGAAACACTTCAGAATTCAACAGCAATTGTTCAAGTGGTGAAGTACTCCTGGTGTACATCCAATACCAGACTGTGAAGATGAGGCACATCTCTGTTACTAACAAGGGAGTAACATTGAGGAGTAGCAGCAATGAACAGCAATCGGATACCTTTAAAATAATGCTAGAGCAGAGAATTACAAACAATAAAATGGTGAAGCCCAGATCCTCAAAGATATTTAGACAAATAATTGCCATTGAGATCTACCACTGATTAATTCTTAAAACTTTATGACAGTTTATCCTGTCTAACTACATATCCCTGATTTCTGTTATTGGCTTTTCCTTCAGCATCTCCTGCAATGGTCAGACCACACATCACCATATGTGCAGAGGAAAATCAGTTGTACAAACATTAGAAAACCATCACTCTTAGCTAAGATAAAAGATTGGATGGATTATTTTCCAAATGCTACTAGAAAATCACATAATAGACTCACCTGGGATAAACTCAAAAGACAAAGCAAAACTAGAATGGTCCAAAATACTTATTACATGACAGCTTTCACAATGTTTATTGCAATAATAGTATACTGGCTGTATTTTCCAATTCTCATGCCATTTTCATCTGTCACCTTTTTTTCTCTATTACCTTTTCTAATTTAAACTGCCTTTGAAATAATTCCATTTATAAATTCTCATTGATAGATTGAGAGAAGGAGAGGAAAAAGAGTTGACATTAGTCTTCTTACAAAGATCAAAATGAGATTTATTGCTGAAAGTATTCAAAATGCGCCTGCATTACCTGCTGCATGTCATCAAAGATCACAAGCAATTTGTTCTACAATAAAACTGGAAAAGTACAATTACTGTTAAGTA
>Ga0065711_1028332_pt1 | contig 41891 bp, 21 predicted proteins | sample Hoacrofraction12_FD_59098 | JGI IMG/M metagenome (GOLD analysis project Ga0065711, IMG submission 59098) | Hoatzin crop microbial communities from Cojedes, Venezuela - Epithelial fraction 12 v2 (version 2) | ecosystem: Host-associated > Birds > Digestive system > Esophagus > Crop | place...
AACAGGCTGCCCAGGGAGGTTGTGGAGTCTCCTTCTCTGGAGATATTCAAGACCCGCCTGGACAAGTTCCTGTGCAGCTTGCTGTAGGTGACCCTTCTTCGGCAGGAGGGTTGGACTAGATGACCCATAGAGGTCCCTTCCAACCCCTACTATTCTGTGATTCTGTGATTCTGTGAAGAGCAATGGCTGTGAATTCTGAACAGAGCGTGTGGACTTTTCTGGACCACAATGGAAACTTAAGTCCATTAGAAAATTAAGGAGTGGGTCTCAGCCTTGTCTCATCACTTACAAGTGTGAATTTCTGTTCTAGATGTGAAACTGTGGTGTAGAGTCCTTCTTTAGGTGCCTTGATCATGATGTGCCTTTCAGGTATCACAGGTGCTCGCTTCCAGGTGGCCTTTTTGCTGCTCTACCTGCGAGCCAAACACTGGGATGCCCATGGGTGAAGTTAGAGTGTCACTGGAAACACTACTGTATTTATTTAATCTTGTGCTTTCACATCATGTTAAGTGAGAGAGAAAGGATGCGACCTATATGTTTTTAGAGCTGAATAATTACTTGTAGTACTTCCATTTCTCTGTCTGTTCACCAAAGGCAAAATGTTTCTTTTCTCTGTGAAGCACAGTGTAATTAGTTGTTTTTGCTGGTGGATGTTCTTTCAACATTTGTTGTTTAATAAAACAGGAGATAATACACAGTTACACTCAGGGAACCACTGTGCTCACTTTAACTACTACTTCAAAGAAGAAACTAGCAACTTTATGTCTTTCACCTAAGATTCACTGAACTCTGAAAGTAGCTATTGAAAGAAAATTACGTATCCATTATTTCATCACAGTGCATACTAAGCAATACTGAAAAGACACATGCAGTTGCATTACCATAGATGTGTAATTAGCCCAAAAGAAACATATAATTAAGATACAATTTAATCTATCTATGAATTTATACACGTCAATATGATAATCCAAGAAGCAAATTTAGTAAAACTTCATAGTAAGTATCTTTTTCCCCCTTTGATGTTGCAGACTAGTTCTGAAGTGGGATATGGCTGTGTTCTGGTCATTGTAACCCAGCTGCATTTATGCGATGCCTGCTTGTCTATGAATTCCTGATTTTATAATTTGCTTTTAGGATTTGGATGAGCCTTTAGTAAAATTGAAAATAAATTTCCCAACTGACTTATCAAGTTATAATTCTACATCAACAGCAGAGAGGTGTTTTTTCTTTTTTTGCTATGCCATGAACTATATAGAGGTACTTAAATGCTTCCAGTGTTCCTGTATTTGCCCCCAAATAAACAGAAAACAAAAAATTAAAAAAGTCTTCTTTGCCATGTTCCTAGTTTATATCCGAATTTAAGTTCTTCACTGTCTTCAAATCTGTTTCATTAGCTGGTAAAGAATCAGTATTCCGTGGCATTTTGCCTACTCAGCTTCATTGTCTTGAAAACAGTTCTGCAGGTGGTTTTCAAATCTAATTTAAACATTACACATAAGGTGTGGTTATGTGCAAAAACGCTGTCCAAACCAGAAATGTAAAAAACCCTCAAAACCCTATGGCCTTTTCCTGTACATCTGAACCTGTCCCACAAACTGTTATTTTGCTGTAAATATAGCAATTCCTTGTTCACATATAGGTGAAAATTGATGTGCATTTATGGCAGTACATAAAGGGAGATGGTGAGTTGTTTGATTATTTCAGTATATTATAGTAATGTGAAAATGGGCTGCCACTCACTGTAAAAATGAATTATCATTTTGCCTCAGACTGAATGGAATTCTATGACCTTTTTATCTGCTAGAAAATACAAATAATAATTCATTATAGAGGTCAACTTGTCTTGATTTCTCTTAAACAGGTTTTGTATGATGGGTTAAACTTTCACAGAGATATCTCTTACTTTCAAGGATGACCTACTCTGTAGCTACATTTGCCACAAATTATTGATTTTTTTCATGTGGCAAGGGCAATACGTGGCACTACAATGTAGTTAGAGTGATAGAACTAACCCCTTGGGGCTTACTGACGTGGCCAGTCTATATCAACACTACATTTAATATTGAATCTGAGTAGCCATAGTATTTTATTCACGTATTTTGAAGAGCTACACATCTCTCAGGGTCTGCAATTCACTTCCGTTTTTCACTAGCTTAAGTGGTGAAATACTGTTCCCGTTACTTGCAGATAAGTCCATGCCACTTTGAATGCATTCATTTGACAGAGTCAGCCTATGGATAAATATTTTGACTTTTTTTTTAAGTGTTAGAACAGTTGTACTTCCTCTTTGTAAATGGCAGTTATAGATCCAGAATCTAAGAGAGTTTACTTTTCATTCCATAACTATATTTACAGAAATTCTGTAAAGAGAAATCAGACAAATGATCTCAAGACTGGCTGTCAGACTGCAGGTTTGCTTTGAGTACTTCGTTTGTGCAAATGTCACAGTTACTTCCATGTTTACAGTACCTTGGTATCATGCACATCAAGAATAGTATCTCTAAAAGTAAAATGATACTTAACTAATTGCCTAATCCATCAATTTGGGTTTGACAGTGAAATCAAGATGCTTCCTGTTCACACACCATCAACAACACAGCTCAAATTATGCCCGTGGTGTCACCAGTGCAACTTCATAGCTTTCATATTTTGCCTCTAGTGACACTTATGAAGCACCTTCTCACCTGTGCTAAATACACAGTTCTGTTGGAATAAGAAATAGGATCACTCGCTCTCATCTGTGTGTTCTGAAGTGATGACAGAAATATTACTATACTGCAATGTCCTGAGATAAACACTACTGAAAAAAGGTAATTCATATTTTATAGGATCTGAATTAGAGTGACACAATGAATTCAATTAATTTAAAAAATGTCAGATGCGCTTTTATTACTAATGCAAGCATTTATGAGGCTGAATACTATATAAAGAATGAGGTGCTGGTTTTATGAAACTGAATTTAAGGACAAAAATACATTTTATATTATAAGAAATTTCAGGATTATGGACAAGTGTATGTATAGAGAAAATTCATAGTTTCTTTGGAAGTCAAGATGAGGAAATAATCTGCATTTTTTTTCCCTCATTCAGATTAGAAGATGGGGAATAATGGCTTTTGTAACTGACTGCCTCTCTAAGTTCATAGACTTGACATTTGAAATTCATATTGACAATAAATTACAGAACAATACAAAATCATTATACAGTGTGATACTTATCAAATGGCTTATGAGGTCTTGGTTCAATAAAGCAATTCTATGAAAGCAAATAAACACAGGACATACTAAGCTATGTTTTCAACCCATAGACAGTAGACTCAATTTTTTTTTGACAATTTCAACATCACAATAATGGATTTACGTATTTCTGTTGTATGAAATAGAAATCTATGTACACTAGACTGAAAATTCAGCTTATAATGGAGGTAATATTAAAAAAAAAAGTTTATGTAATGCAAGACTGAATCTGATTTACTAACAGACTTCTTGTTTGTGAACACAGGTACCTTTCAACACATACTGCATGTGGGCAATTTGTGAAGCCGTAGTCCAAACTTACTGGATCACAATGCAGGGAATAATTTTCAACCATTTCCTCAAAAAAAAAAAAAAAAAGGACATATGGCCATTAGAAGTGATGAAAGAAAAGACTAAGAAAGGTTGACAAGGAATTCAAAACCCACATTGGCTTTTGGATGGCTTTTGTGAAACTGATTTCCCTCTCAGATGTTAGACTCACACTCATAATATTGATAGAAAAATGTTGAGGGCTGTCCAGTGGTGGTGATTGAAGGTCAATGTTCGGAGACACTGAAGAACTATCAATCCTAAAATTCAAAAGAACCAGGTTGTTTCAAAACTAGGCACGCTGAGTACAGCTTATTCAGCCTGTGGTAAAGTACCAAGGAGAAACCGAAGCAGTTTTGATTGTTCCCTATTAAAAAGAAAAAGTACAATAAAAAGAAATGAAGACCTTTAAAACTCATACCAAAGCCATTGCAATACAGTGCTACAGAGTCCTTTCAAAATACTTTCTACTTGCCTCTCATTCATTTCTTCTTATTGCTGAGGCTTCTTGACTTATGTAAATCTTCGCTGCCTACGGAGATGATGCATGTGATATGTGATTGGAATAAAATTGACAGTGGAATATGGAAGGTAAGTTTATTTTTTCTGGTTTAATCAAGTACAGGTCTAAAGTTGTTATTATTTTAGATAAAATCATTTTGAAGATAGTACCTTTTCCTGAAAAGTAAAGCTTAAAAAAGGGCATATTTTCAAGCACTGCTAATCTGGAAAACTAGGTTCTGTGCCAGAGAGAATGTGAAATATTACTGTTCGTCATCAGGCAGAAGCTGTGCCATCAGTTCCAACCACAGTTAATTAATGGTGGTAGAGAAAGGGCCAATATTTGTTGGTTTAGGATAGTCTGTTTCTGCATAATGAAGCAAGACGTTTAATGAAGGCAAGAATCATGTGAACATTAAAATTTTGTATAAATCACCTGTGAGCAATGCTTATCTGAATGCTGAAACCAGAGTAAATTTTTTTCATTCCTATTGCAATTGCACAAGTGATTTGTAGAAAAATAAAATAGTGAAAAGGCATGCCTTAATTTGGCTTTGTGGATATTTTTTGTTGACTCAATTGCCCTTGGCCACTTGGAGGGAAAGACAAGATTTTCAAAGCCAGTCATTTCTATTGGTCACTTTTCTGAGCCTGGTACTGGTGAATCATTATAATAACTATATCATTATAATAACTAGATTTCATACCTGATTCAGTAGAAGCCATTTTATTCATAGTACTAATTTTACCAATGGTGTGATACAGAGTGGCTTTAATGCAATTCTTAACTTCCATTCTCAGGGAGAAAAAAGCCAGGCAAATAATGTTGGATATCCATAAAAAAAGAAGTATGAAATAAAATCTCTCACAGAACAAATACAGAATCTAAAACATGGAGTCATAGAATGTTATTTCCAGACTAGTTTTTATGTTGTATTTTTTCTTAAAATCACAAAGAAAAAATAAGACACAATAAAAAGGTCTATCGTCATTTGCTAGGAATTTAGGATAAATATTCCTAATCTCTAAAGTAACCTTATCATTAAAAATGAAACAATCCACAGCAGCATTTATCAAAAAACCTTCACTATTGACGGAACACTGAACAAGTGCTTAATCTAGACTTGTAACTCTAGCAAACAGAAATTCAGCCCTATACTGAATAACTGGGGAAATTTAACGCACTATGAACTTCATGTATTCAAGAGGGGCCAAAAACAAGGGGACAACTGCATTATGTGCAACAGCATGAAATATTTCAAGTCTTCTGGGCCATTGTAGCAAGAAAAGAAAATGTCTTTACGGGCCACAAGGCACTTCAGTATTTTTGTCTGTGACAGTGAAAATGGGGAGGCTGGAAATGGTTGAACAGTCCAGCAGCTATGCAGATTGACTGACTGTGAATCCTAAGAGTTTGTATCACGCCAGAAAATTGCAGTGTGTCTATGAAGGCGTTTGATAAGGTCCTGTTTGGTAGATATTGAAGAATGTGACTACATTAGCACACTCCTCACCTTGTCTTATTTACTCAGGCATGGCATACAGTGAAGATAACACTATTTGAGGGGGCATTTTCAACTTACTCTGGTTTATCTCTTCAGCAAGCTATTCCAAGAGATTCACAGGCAGAAATCTTCAAAAGACTTAAGAAGTAAGCAGTATGTATTATATTACATATGATATTCTTTTAACTCTGTTTTTCACTCTTAGTGTGGTATAACTGGAACAGATTTCACATGGTATAAATACTGAACAATTACTTTAATATTAGAAAATAATTTAGTAACTGTTACGTTGCCACAAATTTTAAAAGCTGGGATGAAATAAAGTCACTGTCAAAAACATTTTCAGCTGTGACCCAAGGATGCTATGAACTTACTTGGCAATGGAAAGAAATCTTACAAAATCCAAATATCATTTTATCATTGAAACCAAAATGACTTTAGCATGACCCTGTGAAGCAGCGTATTGATTTTCATCTTCTATAATTACTGTGCTTTACCTACCTATGATTCCAGGTCAGCTCAATTTTCAGAAAGGTCTGAGGTCAAATACAGATTTACTCTTCCCACAAAAGCAAAAAAAAGAAGGTTTAAATGTGTACACACAAAGACTAAATGCACAAAAGAAATTATTTTGCCACCATTTGTGTTTGTTCTTTATTCTTTTGGCATATTTTACTGACAATTTTTGGAGTAGACTAGGCATATAGGAGTGCAAAGAGGGAAATCTACATGATCCATATACCTGTATAGCTTCGTAACTTTGTATGGCATCCTTTAACCCCCCTAGGTGCTTGAGGATACAGAGAGAAGAAGAGGTGCTCTGCTGGTCTGGGAAGATGTTTTCAGAAGAAGTGCGAGAAATGTGATTTAATATAGGAGAAGTGAAAAATAAAGAGATTTTACCAACTCCCAGAAATTTTTGATTTTATTACAATTTCAGCATTTGGTTTAGAATTCTGTTTATACTGAAGATATTGTTGTGTTATATTAGAACCTAGCTAAACAGAAAGATATATACTTAAAGACATTGCAGAGGATAGGACAAATTAAGTATCAATACTTACGGTTTGCAAAGTAGAAGTTACTGGAAAGTTCCAATAATTCTGTGAAAGGTAGGCCTTGAGAAAACAAAGAACTTGAATAACTGAACAGGTTCTGCAGCCTTTTTTCATAAATAATTAGTCTTCTTTGTGTGTAAAATTCTTTTTCTGGTATAAGCATAGCCAGGTGAATCTATCATGTTAGAAACAGATAAACATTGTTTTCATCGTCTCCTAAGTTCAAAAAATCCAAATTATTTTTTCTTGGGTCCAGAAATATAGGATCATATTGAGACTGAGACCATACCAATCAGTTTTAATCCAACAAATTGGATTTGAGTTGGATTTGACAAAGTTAGAAGGTATGAAAAATATTGTCCTTTTCAAGTTTGTGTTTTACTGTAGTAACTGCATGGGCAGTCTAACAAACCGTTACCGTCAGAAGTGAACATGTGTGAACAATTATTAGTAATGCCAACAAGAGATTTATGCTGTAGGTCTAAATTAGTATTTCATATACCTTATTGCATATGAATAAAAGGGGTAAGAAGAGTCCCCTATGGAATAATCACAAAGTCTGTCTTCTCATGTCCACATACAGGAATTGTTTACATGCTATGTTCTACCACTCTTGTCAGAATGGCACCTAACCTAATGGGAACTTAAGTGACAGGCCAGTAAGCATAACAGGTCTTTTAGGATTAGCATAAAGGTAAAAGGAGATGCTGTGCCAGCTCTAAAGGAATACATTTCTCTGCCCCGGATATTCAACTAGAACAGAGCATGAACATGCTGCTCTACAGTTTCTCTATTCACACCGCCTCCCTAAAATACTTGTGGAAAGTGCCACATGATTTTAAGCTGAAATTATTATATAATGAGTCCAGCTTTACATCTGTAAATGGTGTTTCACATAGATGAGTTCAATTTAGGAGTGAGCTGGGGTCTGGTTCAGGGCTGAGTCATACCTGAGTGTCAGCTGCTGAATCACTCATACCACTGCTTATGAAGATGAAACACACACTGGCAGTAACCTTTCTTCAGTCTGTGAGACATAACAGCCAGAGCTGGTAGGACTGCTGTCTGTATTAGAAAATGTCAATAGATATCTTGCTGTTAGATTCACAGTCTATTTGTACAACCCTTAATCAGTATTAGACACGACATAGGTCAATGCAGTATCTTTGGCACCCAGATTCAAAAGCTTTACTTCGAAAACATTACAACACAAATCATACATCTAAATGTTTATTATTCAAAACATGAAGTGACCATGTTTTGAAAATGTCAGAAGGATCTATACCTGGTTTTCTTTCTTTCTGTCTCTCTGAAAGTTCTAGCTACAATGATTTCTCATGGCTGATTTTTTTGGGTATATCTTACACATACACAAACACAGCTGTTATGTTTTTGGAAATAATCTCCTTTGTATGTTATTCTGTTACTTTTGTCCTTGCAAAACTCATAAAATAAAAATACTTCAAATCCTGAAAGATTTTGTTGTTTCTGATGGGTCTATTTTTTCAGTGATTTGGAGCATCAAATATATACTTCAGGTTTTATAGACATTACCTTAAAGAAATCACAATATTGCCTATATAAGAAAAGTCCTTCCACTTCAAATATACAGTATGTAATGAAATTCAGGTACTTATATTGCAGACAATATATAGACTTAGGTAAAATGTATTAGAAAATTTTAAAGCGATCATTATAAGAAAAAGAGAACATTATCTTTCCATGCCTCTAAATAGGTAAAGAAAGGTTATGAATTTTTTATTATTGCTTTTTTCCAGACTCAGTTCATATAATGAGGGATATTTAAATGTACAGTTTTAAGAGCTTTTGAAAATCTGTTCATGTATTAAAAATAATTATTTCTTTTCGAATGAAAGTAAAAAAGTAACACCTACTTCTGTTTATTAAAACAGGAAAGAATGTTTCTCTGCCTTTGAATAGTAAGAGCATAAAGAGACTTCTTTTTCAGGAATCTGACATTATAACCCAGCTTAAAGTACTGTGGCAGTCAGAAATAGAAGTGGAATTTGTGGGTCTGATGCTGATCTCAGTTCCTTCATCGACATCTGTGTAGCACTTTGGGAGTATAATCAGTACCAAATCCACTGTGAAGACCACAGTATTGAAGCAGGAATTGCAAATATTGGCTTAGAACATTTTCCTAAGGTATAACCACTGAGTTTTGCATAAATTGTTTTTTGTTGTGCTTTTTCTACCTGTTTCTTTATGGGGTCACACTGCCACATAAGGGAAAGTGCAGTGCTCCTTTGAATAAGGAAGACTGGCAAAAAAGACGTAGGAAACTTGCAGACAGAAATGGTGTGATTAGTGTCTTCTGACTAGGCATCTGCAATGTGGATGTCTGCTTTGGAGTGTTTAGTCAGTGGAGAGAAAGGGGTACTCTTAGGATGCAGTTTGCCTGACTTGTTTGAGAAGTCTATTTTAGGATAACATAGATTGCTCCTCGGTAGAGCCTACTTCTCCCTATCATCTATAAAAGAAAGCTAGACAGCTAATTCAGAAGCATAAATCTGCATTATAGATACTGTTTTGTTAGATGAATCCCATTGATTGTCTACAGCGAACAGAAACAATCAGAAATTAATTTTATTCTAGTAACACCCTTTATCCCGTGTCAGAGCAATATGACTCTGAAACTGGTTATGGTAATCTCAATTGAGTCTTTTTGCACTGCTGAACATAATGGAAGACAAGCGACATAAGACAAAATGGAAGGAAGGCTGGGGTAATATTAAGCATGCAATCGGTCCTACAAAAACCAACAATGTGTATCTGGGAGGATTTCTTCTTGTGCCATCTCCACAGGGGTTTTCACAGATGTAGAGAAGAGATGGCTTCATAGGGGATGATGAGGGAGTGGTGACTCTGTAATGGATGATAACCCAGGGTTCATCACAGAACCCACACACTACAGCACTGTAGGAGTATATTTTGCTTCAGTGTACAATGGAGCATGGTGTTCAGAGGTTCCTGAGATAACCATGCTTGGTGCAAGCCAGGTGACAAGACAATGCATGTGACATCAAGCCATGGATTGTTAACACAGCTCTGACTCTTTAGGAAGCTGAGCCAGCACTTCTTAGCACTGCACTGCATGTATGGGCCAGCCTTGGTGCAGCTCAGTCAGGAATCTCTGTGCTCTGTGTTATGATATCACATAAATATAGTCATAAAGCAGTAGCAACAAATGGCTGCGGTGCCCCATCTCTCTGCAGTGCTGCAATTTGTAAGGAAGGCTCAGGTGCTGGACATCAATGAATTATCCAGACACAAAAGCTGAAAAACCCTGATTCTTATAAAACTATAAATGCAGCTTCATAATTCATTATTTCTGGCATAAATGCATGTCTATATTAAGAGATCAAATTTTGTGGACTGGAAGACTTTTGGCAGTCAAATTATATGACTCCTCTCAAAAACAAGTATGTCTGAGAAATTCAGACGTGATTTAAAGTACTCTGGTTATGCATTTCTGCATTTTGAATGAATCCTGTTAACTCAGAGGAATTTCATAGTCTGTACATAAAACAACAGAAAAAAGAGTATTTTCTATATACTTAACTATACAGGGATTTTTATCACTGAATATATGATATACATTATATTATATATAGAAAATATATGGTATAATTGTCCGTATATGGTTATATATGCATAAGAGTTTGGATATATCTCTCCAGAGATATTCAAAACCCAAGTGGACACAACCTTGAACAACTTGTTCTAGCTGACTCTCTTTGAGCAAGGGGTTTGGGCTAGATGATCCTGACAGATCCCTTCTAATATAAAGAGTTATATGATTATGTGATATTAACAGGTTTAAACAGGTTTTAGATGAAGAATAGAAGAAAATCCAGCTTAAAACTTAATTATTTTTCCATTGTATTTTTTTTCTCTAAAGAATGGTTTAGAAATACTATGGTAGCAGTAAAGTCAGGAAAAAACCTGCATACGAAGCTTCAATGAAAAGTCTAGATTTCATCACAATTCACTGATTTACAATGTGACACTTTGGATCAAGTTTGCACTTACATTTCAATGATAAAATCAAGTCAGAACTTTGTTTTACCTGACAGTCAAGACTTACTGTCTTTTGAATCTCCATGATTTTTCTCAATCTTGGCAGTATCCAGTTGTCATGATATAATTCCTTTTATTTGTTAGAGCAAGGGAAAACATTTGCAAAGATTACTGTGAAAACAACAGCCTAAAATACAGCCACTTATTGTATAAAAGCATACCAAAAATCTGACAAGGTCTAGAAAGACATCTGTGATTAATGCTCACTTCCATTGTAAGTTCTTTTGTAAAATTCACCAACAGTGACACCTGATGACCTTATCAGGCCTTACTGTTCTGATTAAATCGTCTCTTCATCAGTTCCCTGCTGGAGTTGTGTGTCAGTCTGCTGTGAGACTCTATGTGATCACATGGAAGTTACTGTTCTTTTTTACTTTTGAATTCTACTAAGAAAGAAAATCAGATGAGTCAGTTACAGTTCATTGGGGATGCTACAGAAGATGGGAAGTACAAAATTTCTCAGCTTAAAAGTATGCAAGATCAGACTGGGCTTGCCACTATGGGTGTACAGGCATAAGACAGCAGTAGAATTGTCTCCTTCCAAGTGCACATAGTTAGTCCATCCTCAAGCTGCTATAAAATCTCTGACTGATGTAAATCAGCACAGTATTAGAAATTCAGCAGTTTCACTTCTTGATATAATAATGGGTTCCAATGGAGCACAGGAGACCGGAAGTTAGAACCACCAGCAAAAGTTAAAAAAGGCTAATTCCAGACCAAGATATATTGCCATCCTTCCTTATTGAGTGTTGGCTTTTGCTTTTACATGATAAACAAAACCACAGTTTATGCCAGGAAGCATTTTCCTTAAATAATTTTCATCTGCAATGTACAATGCAGAGGAAAAAATGTACTTTTACATTTACTGTTAATACACTATAAGCACTTTTCTAATTATCACTGTTCCAATTTATTTCAGTTCTCATCATAAAGTTATTTTTTCACGTCACATCTGAACCTGTGAATGGTTATTGAAATCTCTATGTGAGATCCACCTATGCAAATCTTATGGTAGTCATAGAGCACTAACTGTTTAATCTTATCATTGAGCAGTATCTAAGACTTTACAGATTATTCTCTGTGTTTACAGGAAGTAATCATTTTTTAACATCAAAGAAGTTCTTTATTCACATTCAGTGTAGAGCATTGCTTGTTCCAACATTAATCTAAAGAGGAAAGGACTAAAAGACCTGGGCACCTTAAATATAATCTAGGCAGAGCTGAGATGTCCAATGCCCTGACTCAGTTGTCATCATCAAAAGCATCTAAATTTATTTTTTAAAAGATCCGACAACAACACTCACTAATCTGCCCCCCCTCTCCAAGAAAGCCCAAAAACACACCAAAAAAATCTTGTTGGCTTTGAAAAGTTTCTGAGTACTTCCAGTATTTTCTCAGGACGGTCCAAAATTGTCAGCTCTAATCACTCAGTGATGAACAGCATTGATCCAGAAACCCTAGCTTCCCCCTTAACTTTCCCTTTATGAACAACGCCTGGCTACCCAGTTGCCTGAAGATCCTCACATTAACTACAAAAAAATGGGTTTGTTTTCTGTTTCTGTTTATATCTTTCATTTGCACTCATATTTTTTCTCATTTTCTCATTTCATGCTGTCTGGGTTTCTTTTCTTTTGGCTGGTTGGGGTTTTTTTAACATGATTGTGGCATGTACTGCTCTAACAGGTCTAATACAGTTTGGTATTTTTTCTGTTTGTTTATTTGTTTATTTGCTTTGTTTCTGTTAGCTATAACTGGGAAATAAATTTAATTACTAGTCATAGAAAATTTGCATAAAACTAATCAAGTTTGCTAGCATTTTAAAATAACTTCTATACAAATGTATGGATAAGTTTTAAGTAGTTCTGTGATTCTTTTTCCAAAGTTTCTTATTAGTAGTGCATATAGGCCCTAATTGAATGTGCTATATTAATTATGCCTTGCTTTGTTGTCACAGATTAATACTTAATGCCAAAATTAAGCTGTATTACATGAGTTTATAATAAATTGGTGTTAATCTGGACAGCTGCCAATTAATAAGTTAAGTGGACAAGAAGACACTGAACTCTGATTTGTGTCTCTTGGGGATTTTAATTCTGACTACTAGCAAAGAAGAACAGAAATACTATACTAAACCAATGGTACATTTTTAGTGATGAGCAGACAAACGCGGCAGGTGACTTAAAAGAAATAGATCAGTTGAGTGTTAACACTCCTGGGGGAAGTCCCCCTGTAAACTGTAAAGCTTAATATTTGCTGTATTTTCTAAACAATAATTATTGCTAAGGATTATTATTTACTATTTTAAACACAACCCCCCCAAATCTAGCATTCATAGGTGTAATATTTAGTTCCCAGTGTTTCTTAACTGGTCCATACAGCCTATGAGAGCTCCTAGGATTGGCATCTCCAGTATTAGCTTCTGACTGAGGACAAAAATAAGTCTCATACACAGAGTTATTGGAAGATATGATCCCTCTAACTCTCTTTAAAGATCCAAAACAGGTAGCAAGGAAGAGCTCCTCTGACCAAGCATCTTCTGGGAGAAAATAATTGTCTTCTTGGTCATGGCAGAGCCCTTATCCTGTGTTTTTAATGTAGATCCCTAATGTAGGCATATGTAAGTGTATTTCAGATACTTTTCATAGGGAAGAGACCCAGTCTTTCTAAAATAAAAAACTACAATTAAAGATAAAGCTGTGAAAGTAGCAGGTGTTCCTGAAATTATTTCTAGGCTAGTGCTCCAGCAGGAAGCTGGAGTTGCAGAATACGGGTGTCTTCACTTTATCTTCAGGCTGGAAAGCCTTTAAAAATGGGTTCAAAATGCTGTTAAAAAAGGCACTCCAGAAAAGAGACGTAGATGAGTTACTATTACCAATTACTGACAACAGAGCTTTCAGGGATGCAAAGCTTTGGGATCTTGTTGTGAGCCCACCCAGATGTATTGGATAGGATATATCTAAGAAATTGTTCCAGAATTACTTTGAGGTATATGAGATAATACATCAACACTGTTGGTTTTAAAATGACAAAAACAAACCTGCAAGCCATTCAAGAATGGAGTGTGTAGAAAGGACAAGAAGGACACCGCTGTTTTTCCATACATGCCTTCCTCTTTCTGTTTTCTTTTAACAGATGAGATTGCCAACTAAATTCTTCATTTTCCTAGATCTTATAGCTATTTTGGGAAATGCAGAACTATAAGCAGAGCAGGCATAGAAATCTAGCAGGCCAGTCAGAGAGCTGTTGGTTTTTTAAATTTTCTTTGTAACACTGTAAACACCAAAGTCAAAGAAAACGGAAAAGTCAAGATTTTAGCACTAAATATCATTTATGTAATTTCTCTTTTCTTCCATTTAACTTTTTCAATGTTATTTCAATTAGCATATTTTCACAAACAACCAGGTTTTTTTCTCTCACCCATTCACATGTATCTCCTTACCACTGGCTTACTAAAAGAGCACTTGCAGGTAAACAGACTTTTTTAATGCACGTACTGCTTTAGACCACAAGTAACAAAAACAATAGAAAAAATACTCCTTTCTCTTGAAATAAAGATTTCTTTCTTTCCAGTAGTTTTCAGATTTTTCCATTATGTGTATGTGAAGACTACAAATAATGTTCATATAGAAATGTATTTCAGTTGTGGTCTTTGCCAACTGTTCCATGAATGTCTTCTCTGCTTTGTCTGACCCTTATTAGTGCTGGGATGAAAAAAGTAGCTCTAAATGCAGTAACAACTTCACAGTTTAGAAAAACATTTTTCAAAGTATTTTTCAAGGTTAATAGGCACAGATGATAGTGAAAAAGATGTTCTATTTCCTATCCCCAGTTTGTGCATTCCTGTCCACTCTAAAGATATTTCTATCAAAAAAAGGCAAAGATAAAGAAAAAGATTTGCTGTAGAGATACTCTGAATTAAATACTCTGAAATATGGCACTTACAGGTATTTCCTGGGCTTGGACAAGAAATCTTTGGCACAGACCTTATCTACCATGCTCAAGTGAAATATAAGAAAAGACATAGTCTATTTTGGAAGCACATTTTAAGTTCAAGAAAATATTTTATTTTAATTTATTTTCAAGGGAAACATTACAATCATTGCTAGGTCATAGCTGTCTGTCCTTATTCTGGTTTAACTCTAATTAAATGGAATATTTGCTACAGAGTGGTCCTCTGAGAGAAAGTGTGAGGAACATATTTATGTCCTTGAAACTAGAGACACTTTTATCATTTATTATGGTAGGGCTTTAGTTTCACTCAAGTTATCAGGGAAGTTATGATCAGGACCTTATACAGTTAATGAAGATGTGCTGCCCAAGCCCTCACAAAGTCAATTGGACATCGCTGGTGAACGGGTTTGCCAACACATTTCCAAATGCTGTATTAGGGACTTTAAGGAAAATCAAAACAAAGCAAGAACATTGAGGAACAAATTTACAGAACGAGAGGTGAAGGGTGTTGTTAAGGTGAGAATGACATTTATGCTTTCTATATAGGCTTTCTGAGGTAGATGTGAATCAGAAGCAAGAGAACTGGAAAGTAGCCAAGTTCCACTCCCCTCGTCATTCTCACTGTGGGATAGTCTGCATAATTCTTTGTGGTAGGAAGGGGTGACAACTCTCTCTTTGTGCTTCAAACTGTACAGAAACTATGCAATGAAATGTTCAGCCTTCCTGAATATCACCTATTTAGCATCAGGTCATCCTAGTTTTGATTCACCCAAGGCAAACAGAAAACTTCTGGCCAGCTTGGGTTATAGGTAGGGGCTGATGCGTCTCGCTTGATAGAAGTCTATGAGGATGATTTAATATGAAATTAAGATGATAGGATAAGCTCAAGGAGGTCTGGAGTCATCTCCTATCTCTGCTATAGATTTCCTTGAGATTCTCTTTCTGCCTTTACTTATTCAAAAGACAGGGACAATATGTCTCTTTTGTTACCCTTTACCATTTTTGTTTGGCAGGTCACTGTTATGGAGAAATTCTCTTACTGTAAATTACATATTAATTACTTATGCAGGACCTGAGGCCTAATTTTTTTGTGTGTATGTATATACACTTTTATTTAAGTTACTCTTACGCAACATCAGGAAATTCGCATTCATTATTGATAACTATCTTTCAGATCACATATGATATGGCTAAATATCTAACTGTAGTACAAAATGTTATTTACAGTTTTGTTTTTCTACTTGTAAAAAACACTATTGTAAAGAAGATAGATTCTTTCAGCAAGCTGACTTTTTCAGCAAGCTGATTTTTTCATAAGATGTTTTGAAGCTGCTGAGAGGTTTGCACTGTTGGAAATTGTTTCTGGAATGATAAAATTAATGGACAAAGTGTAACTGAAAAAGGTCACAGATCTATTACGTGCAGATAAAAATATCAATATCATTTTTGCTCAGACTTGCAAAGGTAAGTCATGCTGTTGACAAAAAACAAATATGTGAATGCAAATCCAAATATTTATCTGTCAAAATAAAAAGTAAAATGAAACCACACAGTTATAATGGAAAGCTGTAGGAAAAAAAATACTTAAAAATGTTTTTATTAATTAACAAATACTAACACAATCCGGATGTTGCACTACCATTCTGAGGTATGTTTGAAAAGATCTCTGACTGAGGTACTTATAACTAAGCCGGGTCTTAGCAGAACATAGTATAAATGAAGACACAAAAGGCATGCGTAGGAGAGTGAAATTAGTATGTACACACAATTGTATTCCTAGAACTAGTATAAGTAAGAAATACTGGCTTTGTTCTAGTTAAAAGATTTTTTAAACTTACTTAAACATAATAAACACTAGTGTACAAAGAACTCTGGAGGCAAACTATTTTAGCATGCACTTCTCTTCAATAAGTACATTATTTTGCACAGAAATTAATTGGTTATCTGTCTGGTTTGATGCAATTTTAAGTATCAGGAAACTTAACATGGAAATCTGAATCTTTTCCTCTTTTTCTTCTTTCGTCTTCCTCCATTTCTTTTTTACAGAAATACCACCTGAAATTAAACAATACAAGACAAAAATTACCAAAGACATGTATAAGCATAAAATAATTTGCTATAACAGAAGATATATTCCAGGATATGATGGAACCAATACGATATTTCATCCTGGTGTCCTGAAACTGCTGTACAGCCTATCAAGTTCAACATTTGTCTTCTCATGTTAAAGAAATTAAAAGTGAAGAGATAGGAACCTGGAGTTTGTAATAAAGCAAATTTTTTCCAGACATTTCTAAGATGAACAACATTTTTAATGCTCAGAGATTACATTCCCAACACTGTGGATTCCCTAAGGTCAATAAGATGCAGCAGTGCAGTTACAGTAATCAGATATGACCTTTAACAGTTTTATTTTTTTTTTTCCACTATAATTTGCTGAAAAACTTTTGAGAAAAACATTCTACTTTTCTGGTCTTGCTTGAATCAGCCTATTTGGTCTAAGACAGGGTATCATACTCGTTAGACAGCATATTTAACAGGTTCATATGTGGTTCACTTCCCTTTCAGGCTAATGGCTGTGAGATTATAATGTTCTAAGGGATTTACAGCACCAATTTACTGTGCTTCCTGGTTATGAAGATAGACATGAAGCTGAGTGTGCAGAGGTACTTCCAGATGCTCAGAGCAGAAGGGAGCAATGGGGATAAGGATGCCTCAAAGCCTGGGAAAGTGAGAAAAGGATTTATGGGATGCTATTGTTTCACCTGTTCCATAACCGGTACTGTCTCTAAAATGTGGGCAGACATGTAGTACAAACCAGTTTACGGTCCTCCTGAGAAGTTCCTTGCACAATCTCAACTCTTTTTGCATTGTCCGTATTAACGCTCCAGGCAATTGACCTGTAACAGTGAGGAAGCAGCAGCACTGTTAGGAAATTTGTTCTTCTGGAAAGAAGTTTAGAACATAACAGTAATTGTGTTTGAGTCAAATAAATACTTGACAGTGAATCCACACACAACTATCATTTCCACTCTCTTTTTTTCCTCATGGCCATTGTTCAGCCCACCAGATACTGGGATTTAGAATCACTGAGATGAAGCTGTGAGTTCATGTATCACTCTGAAGAAAGAAGATCACAGCTTTCAGTGAAACAAGTTTCTGCTTGATTTGCAAATAAAACAGGCTTGTATATGTGTGCATGCATGTATACGTTCAATACACATTGAAAACTGTAATATAAATTCAAACACAGCTGAGAAACAATAATTAATAAGTTAATTTAAGGAAAAACATAGACTTAGGCTGAAATGGCCTGAGATTTTAGTTTATTAATATTTTTTAATATATTGCCAATCACATATTTGTTTTGCTATTGATAATTTTGTTGTATTAATGACCTTGATTTTCAGTTTGGAATCATGTTATTATTCATGTTATATGATCTGCTTTTCTTTCAACCTTGTCTTTTGAAGAAGGTATGGTGATGTTGTGGGTTTGCGTGGCAAGGTTTTGGCACCAGGGGAGCTATAGGGGTGGCTTCTGTGAGAAGCTGCTAGAAGCTTCCCCCATGTTTGATAAAGCCAGTGGTAGTTGGCTCTAAGACGGACCCACCGCTGGCCAAGGCCAAGCCAATCAGTGATGGTGGTAGGGCCTCTGTGATAACATATTTAAGAAGGGGAAAAAACACCTGCAGAAATGGCAGCAGGGAGAGATGAGTGAGATGGTGTGAGAGAAACAACTCTGTAGACACCAAGGTCAGGGAAGAAGCAGGGGGGAGGAGGTGCTCAAGATACTAGAGCAGAGAGTCTTCCCTTGCAGTTCGTGATGAAGACCATGATGAGGCAGGTTGTCCCCCTGCAGTCCATGGAGGTCCACGGTGGAGAAGATATCCATCCGTAGCCTGTGGAAGGGACCTCATGTTGGAGCAGGTGGATGCCTAAGGAAGCTGTGACTCCATGGGGAGCCCATGCTGGAGCAGGCTCCTGCCAGGACCTGTGGATCCATGGAAGGGGGATGCCATGCCAGAGCATATTTGCTTGCAGGGCTTGTGACCTCATGGGAGCAGCCTGTTCCAGAAGGACTACAGCCCGTGGAAGGGGCTCCTCACAGCTTGTGAGGAGCTTCAGCTCATGGGAAGGACTCATGTTGGAGAGATTTCTGGAGAACTCTCTCCTGTGAGTGGGACCTCACGCTGGAGCAGGGGAAGAGTGTGAGGAGTCCTCCCCCTGACGATGAAGGAGTGGCAGAGACAACGTGTGATGAACTGACCATAACTCCCATGCCCCATCCTCCTGTACCACTCGGGGGCAGCAGGTAGGGAAACGGGAGTGAAGTTGAGCCTGGGAAGCAGGGACGGGTGGGAAGAAAGTGTTTTAAGATATAATTTTATTTCTCACTATTCTCCTCTGATTTGATTGGTGATAAATTAAACTTTCTTTTACCCCCAAGTTCAGTCTGTTTTGTCTGTGATGGTAGCTGATGAGTCATCTCTCCCTGTCCTTATCTTGACCCATGAGCCTTTCATCATATTTGCTCTCTCCTGTCCAGCTGAAGAGGGGGAGTGATAGAGTGGTTTTGGTGGGCATCTGGTATTTATCCAGGCCAAACCAAAACAGGTTACCATCAAAACTCAGGTTTAGTTTGTGAGCCAAAACCTTTCTCATTCTTCTGTTCAGGAAGAAAAAGTACCTGAAGTACATTTCACATGACAATATTGACTTTACCAGGAAAACTCAACTATACGATGAAATATATCTAAACATTTTTCATGAATGTTCATTCACTCAACATCAGAAGGAAAATTAGGGCAAAATGTTCAGCCAGATCAGGGAACTTGAAAGACAAGAGTGTAACTGTCCCAATCCAATATTGGGAAGATTTTCGATGTGATCCCAGGGGACAAGATTAAGATGCAAATGGAGTCATATGCCGTGCAACCTTGTAAACTTTATTTTGGTGGAATCGGAGGTCAGGGGCGACGGCAGCGGGGGAGGACATGAGAAAGAAGGAAAAAAAAAGAAGGAAACAAAAGGGTGACAAAAAGAAAGGAAGGAGTAAAGTCGAACCACCCCAGTGGGCGAGGAAAGGAGTGCGGGGGTGGGAATTGCTTACAACCACCACAGATTTGACGATGTCCAGCGATGTCCGGTCGGCTCAGTCTCTGTGCAGGTGTGGAGGTCCCAGTGATGATGAGGTCCAGCAGCAAGTTGGTGAGGAGGAGAGCAAGAGGGCTCAGAGGAGCATGTGCTGTCCTTTTATAGGGGCACTTGCCCATGCACAGAGCGTGTCTGCAAAAGTGCGGTTCGTGCCATACGTGCTGCCCACTTAGACAAGTCCTCTCTTGCCGGTCCGTGCGCTAGTCCACACGCAAGAGCTTTCCTGCAGGTCATTGTGGCAGTTCTTTTGGGGGCCAGGAAGAGATGACAACAGCAATGTCAAGACAAAATCAGTTAGTAGCGGTCTTCTACATTAACTAAGCTACAAAAATTGTGGTTTTATGTCTCTAGATCAGACTAAATGCATACAGTATTTATCATCATGGTGAATTTCTTCAAATCCATTTGGGAACAACTCCTGTTTTCTGCTGTTTGCTTACTTGGCAGTTGTCACCCACATCAGCAGTTCCCAGTAGCAGTAAAAATTGGTTAGATCTTGGGATTTTTCTAGCTGTTGACTTCATTTAAAAGGAGATCATTCATTGTTCCGTGTGTATACTTTTTTTCCTAGACTATCACAGTGCAGGAATATTATGGATGGAGAAGAAAATCACTATTTTTTTCTATCCCATTTTGCCCTGGGAAAATATTTAGCTTCTAAGTGGCGTTTATACACAAACCAGACATCCGGTTCTCATGTTGAGTAGCTTCCAGAAGTGTCAGGTAAAGATCAGATCATTTTGGGTTTTTTTGTACTGCGGTAACACCTCTAATTGGATGACCTCCAAGAATTTGAAAATACATCCATTAGCTGTTTCTTATTCATCCAGTTGTGGGATGGTATAACAGGCCTTTAATCCTGTTAGCCTTTTTAAATATAACAGTGAAAACAGGAGTATTAATGTCATGTAGCATACAGTTGTACTATGGATCTTGGCTATTCAGTCACAGTCGTGACTTCATTGACTTGACTATATTAACTCTGATTTTGGCCTGGAGCATATCACTCTCTTATTCCTGCTGCTGCTGAGTTTGTAGTATGTTCACTTTGAACCCTGTAAATCATTGATTGGCATTAGAAATCTCAAAGTCACGATCTCTCTGGCCAGTTTTTGGCCATGACCACAGTGGCAGTGTTTATGTCGGCCTACTGCTCAGGGCCTGGTTTGCTCTGAGGTACAGGTCTTCCAGAATCAATGCTGAGCTGCAGCTAATGCCTAGACAGTAAATAATGACTCCTTGAAACTGCATCTCCTGGCACGTGGAATAAATTAAGATTAGCTATGAGTCACTGAGAACCAGGCCTCTTAATATTTTAAGGCCCTTAATTTGAAGCACTGATGCTTGAAAATATTGGCTGTTATTGACCAAGATTAGTTAAGCTTCCATCACTTTCCTTCTCCTCTTATCGACATGGAATATTATATATTTTTCTTGCAGGTTGGTATGCAGGCACGGTGGTGTTTACTTGCTGAAAGGCGTGCAGACCTGGTGGAAGGGTCTGAAGCACAGCCCAGGTACTAAAATAGTGAATTCTCCGAGCTTTAGGACTCCTTGTAGTACACTCAGCAATTCCATTTGAATTTAGCCATTGGCAAAAACATTTGCAGATGTGGAAATTACATCTTAATTAGTTTGTATGACTACACAAGGTAGGTTTGTTGCAGGAGTTACCATAATTACTAGCAGCAAAATTGATATAATAATGGCCATATGGGTATTTTTCTGTAATTATCATTATTATCTAATCAGCTTCTAAACAGTGTCCTGGCTTCTGAATGGTCAGAGATGACATCTGGGACTAGATTCTTCTCTTGTTGTGAGATAAATGAATGGAAGTACACTGAGGATATTCTTCCCTAGACCATTTTGATTAACAGCAGACACTGTTCTCATTAGTGCTTTGAGCAATAGATATTTGAAAAAAAAAAATAAACTCAATGTTGCCCGACTTCTTTCATAGCTGCGGCTCCTTTTCTCCTTTTTGCTACTCAGTAAAACAGGAACAGCTGCTTCTTTCAGAGAGAGGTCAACTTCTCTGAACCGTGCTTCATAGACCCCAGGGCGATGTGGACTGCAGGTTGTTTCTTTGGGATCTGGGTTCTCGGGTGAGCTGAGAAATCAGTCAAGCCCTCTATGTGGGCCAGGAAGGAAAAGAATGCTGCAGAGGGAGCTCGATGCACAGTGCATCACCTCTCCACATATATCTCCTGGCGATGATTTGGGCCCATGAAATTACCTGACAGCTGCCGATACAGTTAGGATGATCCTTTAAGGCTCTGCTTCCCTCTCTCCACCTGCCAGCTTCCTCTGCACATGATATACTTGTAAGAAGAAATGTACTGTCTCCCCAGAAACCAAATTAATACACAGCTTCTTTTGCCTTTGATGTAAAGATGTCACCATTACTTCAGAAAGTGCTATTTTTGCAAAAATAGTTTAAAATGTGTGTTAAACTTTTATTAGGGAAGACATCCTTCTGAAATAAGAGATGTAAAAAACAAAAATTCTATTTCTTTTCCCCTGATATTTGCTTATGCTTAAAATCCATCCTTTCTGAGTTCAGTCTTATTCAATATTCCTTAATGAAATACATTCTGTCCGTCTGAGTGAAACATCTTCTTTAATAAAATCCACCTATAAACCCGAAATTTTCTTTGCTTCATTGAGAACTGTTACTTAGCTTTCGTCAGAATCTGTGTAGCTTTTGGATTAATATTAAAAGGGCCACTATGGAGACAGCATCCCATACTAACTGCTGTTCCATAAATATGAGAAGAAATGTAGCCTCCTATACTTCTTCTAAACTATACTAGCTTATAGAAAAAGAGGCAGATTTTTTTTTCACTTTCAGCATCTGTTCATTGAACTTCTGCATTTTTTGTAGGTTTGGTTTCTTGCTGGGTAGATGTCTGGGAGATCTAGCAGAAACTCACATCTGGGTTTTTTTTCCTGACAGTGTACTTGCCTGGGAAATCAAGTGGAGATACACATCTGGGATTTTTCTAACTGGTCTTAATATGTCTGCAAGTGTTTCAAACAAAGAAAGCCAAAACAGTAATTAAAAGGATGCTGACAGTTTAAAAAAAAAAAAAAAGAAAAAGCTACTTGAGAATCTTTGCTTGTGTTCCTAAGGAAACCGGTTTTGGTTTTGGGTTTCTTCTTAATTCCTTTCATATGTAACACTTTCATTTACTTTCATCTGTATTGATGATGGCCATTAGTTCTCTTTGTTCCTTTTCTCAAAAACAAACAAAAATTCCTTCACATGTGTCTGCTTGTAATTCTTAATTTTTATATAGGATGTAAACTTTGCTCTTCTGAAAACAGAAATATTTTCAGTGAGATTTATGAATACAGTTATTATTTAAGTTTTTGAAAATTGTAATTCAAAAGTAAATGGTAAATATATCTTCTTAATTACAAAGGGCTGTTTGAGATGGGTGAGTACGTTTTTCCACTTTCATTTAGTCATCTCATGTGAAGAGTCAAAGCTACGAGCCTTATTGTTAGTACCCTCCATGACACAAGTGGTGGAGAGCTGGATCCTCCAAAGTTAGCGTCATCTAGGGGGCACCATTTCAGTTTAAAAGACAGAAAATTTTCAAATGTGCCAGGGATTCGTAACTTCAATAGAATTTTACAAGTAATAGAAGTGTCCTCAGTTTGATGAATGAGCTGAAAGAGAAATTGAGGTAACACACTGAAGTTCCAATGTTGCAAAGTTTTACTTACTTTCTGTGAAAAGTTCTATCCACCTCTGTAAGAATGAGTAGTTCATGAAGTTTTTACGTGTACTGTTCTGCAGATCTGGTACTACAGATCTACAGGCACATTTTGTCTATGTTCATTTACCATTATAAACTTTTATTCCATTTAAAAGAATTTTAATGCTGTATTATGGTGACTTTAATCCTGCTCAAGCACAGTAACTTTTGTAATTATACAATTAATATAAATGTAATTAAATGCCATTAAGTGTCACATTGTCAGCTCATGTCCAGCTTTTCACCCACCAGTACCCCCAAGTCCTCAGCAGGGCTGATCTCAATACTCTCTCTTGATAGTGTTGCTCTCATTCAACCTCACTAGAGTAAAACAGCAACACACCACATTGTGTATTGTTTGGATAAGCAGATCATGTTGTTTCTCTATCATATCACAAATGTCATGATAGAGAAATAAAGGTGAATCTCTGCTTTAACACAATTTAATCAAAGATCTGAGCAATGCAAACATAAATATTCAATATCCCATTAACTTAAAATACACTCTAGTTCATGACCTCATGCCCTGAAAAGAACATTTTCTCACACTCCTGTATTAAACCATTTTTAGGATAGGTTAAATTAAGGTCAAATTCTGCTTTGAATTTGATAATCCATTACCTATGTATAAGTCAGTTTGTAATACCTGAAATAGATCCCAATGGTCCGAGTTCATCTTTTAAAGAAAACATCCTTATAAAACTGTATTCTATGGCTGATGCAACATCAAGTGTTTGCTTCTACATTTACTGTAAGCAAGCCACAGAAAATGTATATTTTCCCAAAAGGACATATTTATCATGTCAATGACTCATGCAATTGTCAAGCAAGAAATGCACAATTTTTTCTATGACTTCAGAGAAATTAAATTAACAGAAAAACATGAATACAGTATATTGTGAAAAAATGGAAAATTATACAGAGATTCATATTTTCAGGGAGAATACCAATTCAGGACAAAATAAAGAAATCTCACATGTGCATGGACCTCCAGTGTTTGCTGTATTTATCTAACAGCTGCATAATACAGCTGGGTGTCAGCTTAGGCAAGTAAAGAGAGGCAAAAAACTGAGCAATAAGAGAAGAGAGGTGAAAATGGTGTAAAAAACCATGGGGGAAATGGATACAGATTGGAGTAGCAAAAGCATGGATATGATTTTACAGTAGGACTGGAGAGAAATCAGAGAGCTATGCGACAGGTATGCTAGGGGATGATCCAAAAAGAAACAAGTTTTTATGGTGATGCGAGAAATGTCCTAAAAAAAAGGAATATTTTGTCTTAGTATTCATTAGACATCATAAGACTGGTGTGTATGGAAGAGAAGATGTGTGGTGAGTTGCACCTGGCTGGTCACCAGATGTCCGCCAAGCCACTCTATCACTCATCCTCTTCAACTGGAATATATGACAAAAGACTTTTGGGTCAAGATAAGGACAGGCAGATGACTCACCAGTCATTGGCATGAGTGAAATAGACATGAATCGGGAAAATTAATTAATTTATTGCCAATCGAAAGTCAGAGTAGCATAAAGAGAAATAAAAATAAATCATAAAACACCTTTCCCCCACCACTCCTTTCTTCCTGGGCTTGCCTTCACTCCTGATTTATCTACTTCCTCACCCCAAGTGATGCAGGAGGATGGGGAATAGGGGTTGTGGTCAGTTCATCACATGCTGTCTCTGCTGGTCCTGCCACCTCACTCTTCCCCTATTCTGGTATGAGGTCCCTCTCACAGGAGACAGTTCTCCAGAAACTTCAACATGAGTTCTTCTCATGGGCTGTTACTACATGAACTGCTCCAGTGTGGGTCCTTTCCGTGGAGGTATAGTCCTTCAGGAACAGACTGCTCCAGCATGGGTCCCTCATTGCATCAGAAGTCCTGCTAGAAAACCTGCTCTAGCATGGGCTCCTTTCTCCATGGGTTACAGGTCCTACCAGGAGCCTGCTCCAACATGGGATTTCCATGGGGTCACAGCCTCCTTCAAGCACAGCCACCTATTCTGGCGTGAGGTCCTCCATGGGCTGCAGGTGGAGATCTCCACCGTGGACCACCATGGGCTGCAGGGGACAGCCTGCCTCACCATGGTCTTCACCACTGGCTGTGGGGGAATGCCTGCTCCAGTGCCTGGAGCATGTCCTCCCCCTCTTTTTACTCTGACCTTGGTGTCTGCAGAGTCGTTTCTCACATATTCTCACTCCTGTCTTCTGGCTGCTGTTGCACAGCAGTTTTTTCTCCTTCTTATATATGTTATCATGGCAGTGGTACCACCATCTCTGATGGACTCACCTTTGTCCAGAAGTGGGTGTGTCTTGGAGCAGGTTGGCATTGGCTCTGCTGGAGATGGGGGAAGTTTGTGCTATCTTCCCACAGAAGGCACCCCTGTAGCCCCCTGCTACCAAAACCTTGCCACACAAACCCAATACAAAAGCGTATTAAAAAGCAAATATGAAGTGGAAGGGAAACTCACCTCTAGAGAAAGAAATATTCAAAGACCTTTTTATTCTTACGGGATACAGGAAAGAGGAAAGAAGATACAGAGATATCAGTGTGTCACAGACTTCTGAAACAAATAGTACATGGAATTGCAGACACATAAATTGTTCTTAATGAATGAAACACATCAGAAGTCACATAAATTAAAAAGACAATTTTACCTAGCAATTGGTAATGCAACACCTCAAATTGGTAATGAGATATGTATTCAGCCACTACAGGCTTGTTAATCTGACCTCAGCCACATGAAAGACTTTAGAACAAATCATAATAAAAAATCATTAAGCTTTCTAAGAGAACTGAAATATGTGCTAAAACTGATAACAAAATTATTCAGGCTTTATTTGAGATCTGGTATATCACACCGGAAAACTGTGATCATTCTGAGGGCTATAGAAATAAGATGTCTCAAGTACCATGTGATTAGAAATATCAGATATTTATTAGTTTCCAAAACTTGTGATCTGAGATTACTGTTTGAAAAGGACTTTGGAGAAGATCTTAATATAATAGTTGATAACAACGTAATGTGAAGTTCCAAAATGTCGAGCTGTGAAAAAAAGAACATCAAAATATATCAGAAATGGTATTTCTAGCAGATATAGGAATATGTGTGTGTCATAACACCTGATGTTAACAAAACCTCGTGTGAAACAGTGTGCTCAGTTATGGGGTATCCATTTGCAAGAGGACGAACTCAAACAGGAAGATCATTTATTACAAAAAGATGAATGGAAAGTTGGAATTATGGGAATCAGAAGAATTTGAATTTTAAGTAAAAAAAGGATTAAAGGAACAAGACTGTTTGCGACTAGAGATTGTGTCATAAAGTCATCTCAGCAGAAAAATGTGTGGTTGGAAAGAAAATAGCTTCCAGACTTACATTCCACTACAAACACTTTTCTAAAGGAACTGGATGTGTTCACGATTTCTGAATCTACTAATTACTCTGCAGGGTGGAAAAACCTCCTAATTGAGGGGGGTAAGATGCATTTTATTTTTCCTCTCCTTTTAAGATTGGTCCATAATGGGTAATAGACTTCAGGCTATTATGGCAGCGACAAGTAACATTCTTCAGGAGTTGGTTGGTACTGTGACTGGCGCTGTTCAACATCTTTGTTGACAACATGGACAGTGGGATTGAGTTTGCCAATGACACCAAGCTGTGTGGTGCAGTTGACACACTCAAGAGAAGGGATGTCATCCAAAGGGACCTGGGCAGGCTTGAGAGGTGGGCCTGTGCAAACCTCATGAAGTTCAACAAGGTGAAGTGCAAGGTCCATCACATGGGTCAGGACAATCCCAAGCACAAATGCAGGCTGGGTGGAGAATGGATTGAAAGCAGCTCCGAGCAGAAGGCCTTGGGGGTGTCGGTTGATGAGAAGCTCAATATGACCCAACAATGTGCACTCACAGTGCAGTAGGCCAGCTGTATCCTGGGTGGCATCACAAGAATTGTGGCCAGCAGTTTGAGGGAGGTGATTCTGCCCCTGTACTCTGCTTTGGTGAGAACGCACCTGGAGTCCTGCATCCAGCTCTGGGGTCTGCAACATAAGAAGGACATTGACCTACTGGAGCAGGCCCAGAAAAATGCTCAGAGGCGTGGAACACTGCTCCTATGAAGACAGACTGAGAAAGTCAGGGTTGTTCAGCCTGGAGAAGAGAAGGCTCTGGGGAGACCTCATTGCAGCCTTCCAGTACCTGAAGGGGGCCTACAAGAAAGCTGGAGAGGGACTGCTTACAAGGGCATGTAGTGATAGGACGAGGGGTAATGGCTTGAAACTAAAAAAGAGTAGATTTAGATCAGACGTAAGAAAGAAGTTCTCTACTATGAGGGCTGTGAGGCACTGGAACATGTTGCCCAGAGGACTTGCAGATGCCCCCTCCCTGGGAGTGTTCAAGGCCAGGTTGGGAGGGGCTTTGATCAATCAGGTGTAGTGGAAGGTGTTCCTGTCCATGGCAGAGGGGCTTAGAACTAAGAAGAGCTTTAAGGTCCCCTCCAACCCAATCCATTCTATGATTCATTCTATGATTCTATGATTATCTTTGGTGACAAGTGTTGTAGATGTGTATTTTGGATGCGAACATTCCTACGTTCAGTCCTCTTGATCGCAGAAGTAAGGTCTTAAACTTGGATAGAAGTTAAGAAAAGCAAATGTCACTCCTACATTCAACAAGAGCAAAAAGGAAGATCCAGGTTTCTACAGGCCAGGCAGCTTCAGATCAGTCACTCGGAAGAAGATGGAGAAACTAAACCTGGTAAACATTTCCAGGCACATGAAAAACAAGAAGGTGTCTGGGATCAGGCAACATGGATTTACAAAGGGGAAACCATGCCTAACCAACCTGACAGCCTTATACAATGAAATGACAAGATGGCAGGATAAGAGTCAGTGTTCACGAATTAAAACACATTAAATTCCATGTGAAAGCAAGAAAAAACTTCTTTATTGTGAGGGTGGTCAAACACTGGAATGCATTACCCATAAAAAAGTTGTGGAGTTTCCATCCTTAGAGATATCTGAAGCCCAGAAGGACACGGCCTTGGGCAACCCATCCTAGATGATCCTGCTCTGAGCAGGGGGATTGAAATAAATGGTCTCCAGAGGTCCCTGCCAAAGTCAATGATTTTGTGGTTCTGTGAAAACTTAAACTTGTTCAAACTTTCAGAAAACTTTCAGAAAACTTTCAGAAAATGGCTTTGGAAAATGTGAAAGATTCTATAGGATAGAACATTGTTACATGACGATATATTTATTTATTTTTCTTTCTTCTTAAATTAATATTTTTTGATGGATGTTGTTCAGTGAATGCATTAACTTTGGTCTTTACAGTACCTTTATTCATTTCTTAAGAAAATTGGATAATATGCTTTGAATTCTGTTGGTCTAAAACTAGAACTATTATTCTATAGAAAGTTTTTTGTTTTCTGTTTTAAATTTGTATTTTTGTAACTTGAACACATTATTATTCTGACCACAATTTCCCTCTAAAAAGAAATATTTTTCAAAACTATTTTATACATTAATAGATGAAATTTACATTAAAGCTTTTCTTAGAAAAATAAATCCTTTTTTAAGGAAATGGGAAAGTCAAAATAATATGCTTTGAATTTTTATTTTTTAATTTCCATGTTACCACAAAACCTTTAAATTTTACTCCTGAAAGACATGGAAAGTCTTATGCTGATTTTTTTAAGATTTTTTTTTTAATCTTCTTCATTAAAAAACTGGAAAGATATATTCATAATTCCAATAGCAAATGAGACAGGGAATCACATAAGAACAGGGAGGTGATTCGAGACAGCCAGCATGGCTTCACCAAGGGCAAGTCCGGCCTGACCAACCTAGTGGCATTCTGTGATGGAGTGACTATATCAGTGTACAATGGAAGAGCGATGGATGTGATCTATCTGGACTTCTGTAAAGCCTTCGACACAGTCCCTCACAACACCTGTCTCTTTAAATTGGAGAAACATGGATTTGATGGGTGGACTGCTGGGTGGCTAAGGAATTGGTTGGAAGGTCACAGCCAGAGGGTAGTGGTCAATGGCTCGATGTTCAGATGAACGCCAGTGACAAGTGGTGTCCCTCAGGGGTCCGTACTAAGACTGGTGCTGTTTAACATTTTTTGAAATGACTTGGACAGCAAGATCAAGTGCATTCTCAGCAAGTTTGCAAATGACACCAAGCTGAGTGGTGTAGTTGACACGCCAGAAAGACAGATGCCATCGAGAGGGACCTGGACAACCTGGAGAAGTGGGCTTGTGTGAACCTCATGAGGTTCAACAAGGCCGAGTGCAAGGTCCTGCATCTGGGTTGGGGCAACCCCCAGTATCAATACAGGCTGAGTGGGTATGAAGAGATTGAGAGCAGCCTTGCCGAAAAGGACTTGTGGGGTACTGGTGCATGAAAAGCTGGACATCAGCCACCAATGTGCGCTTGCAGCCCAGAAGGCCAACTGTGTCCTGGGCTGCATCAAGAGGATTGTGGCCAGCAGGTCGAGGGAGGGGATTCTGCCCCTCTACTCTGCTCTGGTGACATCCCACCTGGAGTCCTGTGTCCAGCTCAGGAACCCCCAGCACAAGAAGGACATGGAGCTGTTGGAGTGAGTCCAGAGGAGGGCCACAAAGGTGATCATAGGGCTGGAGCACCTCTCCTATGAGGAAAGGCTGAGAGAGTTGGGGCTGTTCAGCCTGCAGAAGAGAAGGCTGTGGGGAGACCTTATAGCAGCCTTTTAGTACCTGAAGGGGGCCTATAGGAAAGATGGGGAAAATCTTTTCAGCAGGGCCTGTTGTGATAGGACAAGGGGTAATGGCTTGAAACTAAAAAAGAGTAGATTTAGATCAGATGTAAAAAAGAAAATGTTTTACTATGAAGATGGTGAAACACTGGAACAGCTTGCTCAGGGAGGTAGTGGAGGCCCCATCCTTGGAAACATTCAAGGCCAGGTTGGACGGGGCTCTGAGCAACCTGGTCTAGTTGAACATGTCCCTGCTCACTGGAAGGGGGTTGGGCTAGATGACCTCTAAAGTTCCCTTCCAACCCAAAGCATTCTATGACTCTATGATTCTATGAAATGGTCTACAGAAATTTTGATCAACCAAACACACTGAAGAAAATGCAATTCTGTTTCTGTTTGGCAGTAATGTTAGAAATATATATATATATATAATGAAATGTATCAAAATTCTCACTGACACTCAGTAAAGGCAGCGCCCTCATCCTTCTTTACACACTTTCTGTGATACAGGGTGACAGCAAAAAAGTCATTCCTGTAACTGGAGTAGCAATATGAGTTATAAAACTATGAATACCCTGAAGAATCAGACAGATCTATGGAGCAATGATGGGAACATCTGGGAATGGAAATTCAGTGCAGACTTTTGAGTTTGGGACTTAGTCTTCACTCTTTAATTTTGAATCTGCAAATAGTGATACCAAGTCTGGATGCCTTCATGAGGCACATGAAGAAGAAAATAATCTATGATGACTCATCTAGTAAGGTGCATAAGGAAACATATTTTTTTATTCAGTGCAGGGCTTAGAGGTTGTGTTGTAAATAAGGCAAGAATTTAATTAAATGGATTAAAAAAGACACAGATTAGTTGTGACCCATGAAGAAAGCAGCATCCATCCTATATATTGATTGAGGAAAGTGTCTAATACTAAAAAAAATAAACAACAAAAGTGGTCAGTCACGTAGTTAAACATTGCATCATTATACCTGTGCAAAAAGGCAAAATTGTGGGTGTTTTTATTACTATTTTTCAAATAAAGTATTTCTTCCAACATAAACATTCATTGTCATGATTTTAAGGAGAAAACAAATTCAAGATTGTATTTGTCAGGAGTTAGACTCCTGCATTATTACTCTAAGAAAGCAGAAATAATTCACTCATGGGCCTTCAAAGCCTTAGAAAGGCAAAGGCTAAAGACAGGTAGCATTTCTGAAGAAGTTCAGATTGTGAGTTATTTGTTCCTCTCTTCCCTTGAATCAGTAATGAAATACCAACTCTGGCACAAAGTCATGAGACACACTGGTTTGTAACTCAGGCTGAACATGATGAGAGGCTGTAAAGAGGCCTTGGTAGGTCATGTTTTGGGGAGGGAGGTGGTTATGGATATGGCTTTCAGCTATGTCATGCGTTCTTTGAAGAATGAACCCTGCCAGCTGGAACACACTAAGCACTGCAGTCTCTTTCTTACTCCATGACTCCATCTGCAGTGAAAGACAATAATCGAAGTTTCAATTCACAGAGCAAGGTAAAAGCCACATTAACATTACATGAGATAGCTGTGAAAGAACATGAGTTGAGGCCAATTGTGTATTCCACCCATGGTGTGGGACTCAGCAGGTTTCCTGTGCTCATGATAAGCTTTAGTGGCAGGGATCCAGAAGAGATCCTTCAAGCTTGTGATGCTGAGCATTACAAAGCCTGAGCTATGGCACTCGGCTCTGCCAATAAAGTACACAGCAGTGACTGACATCCAAAGATACCTAGATACAAAACACAAAGGAGTTAGGCGTCTACCAGATTAGAATTTAGTACTTCCACAACAGGGAGTTTATTTGGGAAGCTGTGGGTGCCAAAGATGTCACAAACACAAGCAAATGACGCAGCACTTTTCTGAAAGACTATCATTTCACCTCAGCTAAATGACAATTGGATGACAGATCATCAAGGGATTTCATACACATACTGACAACAGAAGAAAAGCTTGCAATTGCTTACTTTTATTACTAGAGCCAAGTGCAGGAATAACTTCAGTAATTTTAAACCCAGAAACAGCTAACACAGTATTTTGTAGTCTTTTCCCTGAAGATTTTAAATCCCAGCAGCACTCTTTTCTTGAAGATAAGCATGCATTGCTCGGCAGATACTTTGACCAGAGTTTAATTTTTGTGGTTACATGTAGTTCATGTATTCTATGTATTTATTGATATTCTGTTGAGATCTCAAATATAGATTTAAATTGTATTCCCAGGGAAATTTTGATTGTTTCTCACTCAGAATTTCACTTCACAAGTTCTTTCTGAAGGTGATATGACATTCGCTAAAATATTACTGTGATAGAAGAGGGGATTTATTATGATCCTTGGCTTCTGTTTGCTTACCCTCACAAGCCTGGCATAAAAGGGAGCTGCTGAGGTGAGCAGGGCAGACTATACACAAATCCAGCTCATCTGCTGTTTTTAAGTATCAGACTGATGTGGATTCCTGCACAAGAAGAGGATTATGATAGAAATTGGATATTCAAATTAGAAATAGTAATGACTAACAAGGTACAGAATAGTAATGGTTAAGCGTCATACTCAGACTATTTAACTTGGCAGTCGTATTAATGTTCAAGAGAACTGTAAGCAATTCAAACCACCTGTTCTTGAGATTATCTAAACATCAGCTCCTACATAGCGAAGGGAGAAGAAATCCATTTAGACAGTGAAAACATTATTTCAATAATATTAAAAAAAAAAAGACAAAAAAACCCCATCCCTAAACCACGGGCCAGAAGGAAGGCAAAGTAAATGTCTCTGGTTATGAAATCATCCAGGGTCATTTGAGATGCAAGGGATTTCTATTTGGTTCAAAATCTTTTAGTAGGACTGTAGAAGAAGGGTTAACACAAGATAAGGCATTTATTTTAGTGATGTTATATTTGTAGCTGCAAGTCAAGTTGCTTGGAAGAATCACAATAGGTGAAATGAGAAAAAAAATCTGTGTCAACGGAACGGCTCTTGCTGATTCCAGGCCAAAATATCAGCCAGATAAACTGGAAAAGTTTAGAAGACTGGAAGGAAATAAATAGATTACAGACATGTTTGTTGTCTTAAGAGAATTTTTTTTATTTTAAGTTGAAATAACCTTGAGTGTTTTCTTGAGTACTTGCTTGAACACACTTCTCCTGAGCCAGTTTAATGATCTAGTTACAGTGGTGCCTTTCATTGTATCACAAGAAACCTGGCTTCAAACAGCTCTCCTACTATGTAGTTATTGGGATTTCAGAGATATAAAGCAGCAGCACAGCCAGATTCATTTAGAGACAGGGAAGTAACACATCTTGCACTTCCTTCTGCACCTTATCGATATGCAGAATTTATTGCCTTATTCTATTCCCTTTTCAATTCCTTTATTGCAAAACTAAACTCCAAGAAGAAAACCAGCTTATGTTAGTAGCACAGGACTTTATGATTTTGATTAAGATGCCAGACAGGACACAGAAACAATAAATAGTATTCTTACCACACTCAGGTTTAGACACAAATAAGAAAACACAGTGTCTTTTTATTATTTCATAGCTAGCAGGTTTAGATACACGTATATTTTAGGTACTCTCATGTTACTAAACCCATTTTTTTTTCCTTCAGTCTGCAATGGACATCTTAATCCAACATTTTTATGTCACTTCCCCTTACGATGATTTATCTGATGATGTCTGTTGTCATAACAAATCTAACTTGTCATCCCCAGACTGCAGAAATGCTTATATTTTCTGGAAATCTTTCCTAAGAAAATAATTTTACATAGGTTATTTTAAAATAATTACTTATGGGAAAAAAAATAAATTAGGAAAAATGGGGGAAATGGCTAACAGCTTTCAACACGAATCTTTGATACACATAAAGAAAGTGGAAGACCATAGTCACACTCCTAATTGTAATTCAGTTTATTTGGGAATAAGTCATTTAACTTGCTCAGGAGTTATTGCCTAAAGCATTAGTCATTGATCTGCTTCTTTAGGCAACTAAATATATAGCCCTGAAAAGCTGTTCTAAAATCTCAGTAGAGACTAGTGGTCTTTCACAACTGCTGAGGATGTGTAACTCCTTTTGACTACAGAAGTATTAACTACCACTGAAAGGTAGAATAGTTTTATCCTGGTTCAACACTGAATGTTCTTCTATGAGTATATATACACATGTATTTGTGTATTTGATTTTATGATTATAGAATTCTGGCCAGGGTTGTGTGGGTTTTTGTTTTTGTTCCTCCCTTTCCTCATTTCCCCATTCTTTTAGCCATTGCCAACAGAGCAGATTTCATTAATTATTTTATGCAGACAGGTAAAGCCATTAAAATAAAGAGTCAGTGTTAATCTTTTTATGTCTATTATTCACAGAAAACTTGAAAATAAAAATTTCGAAATCATTTAAAGTTGGGAATTAGGATTTAAGTTGATAAAAGGCTGTAGGTAGACCTACAGCTGCTCCGCAAGAGTGGTGCCTACAGCACTACAGAAGGCATCTAAATTCTCCTATTCAGTGCATTGGGAGAGCTTAGCATCACAGTGTAATGTTGACAATCACCAGTTTCTTAAATGGCAAACAGGCTAAATCCAAAGACAGACTGTACTGAGATCTCAACTCCAAAACCTAGCACCATACGAGCCACTATGAGGAAAAGTATATCTCAGCCAAAACCAGGACACGCCTGTGCAGGCAGAGCTGAGCATCTCATCTTCCTTACATAAACTTTCCACAAATAGAGATATTTCTGAAGGTAGGACCTTCAGAAACCTTACCAGAGAAAACACAGTGTCATGAAATTTATGGGTGTTACATATCTCAACCCTCTTAGGGGTAGTGGTACCAGCCTCCATAAGAACTCAGACGTGCCCAACATTAAACAAGTCTTATGCTAATAAGACAGCTCTGCATTTCTGAAAAAGCTTTCAAAACACTGTGGTCCTTTCAAAAGTCTTTGCTTTGCTCCTGAACCTATACCTCTCAGACGCTTGAACATATTGAAAGATTATTTTCTTGAATGAGATTACAATGTCAGTTTCTACTCTCTGTCTAACATCTCACCTCCACAAAATTCTGCATGCTGTTGCATTCATCCTCATAAATCACCCAGTTCACAGTCATGGCTTACCTGGAGTACACAAGAAATCTAGTGTGTTTACAATGTCAGGAGATGAATATATAGGTAATCTCAGTACTTCTAAATTATGTTCGGTGAACAGTATCTAGTATTGAAAATGTTCTACCTGTAAAGTATTTATCCATCTTAGGAAGAAATCCATGTGCTGGGCGGCTGCTTCATATAACTGATGAGAATACTACTACACTTCCAGCTTAAGCAAAGAGCAGATTTTATTTCTTTGCAGCACAAGCATCTTCATTATGTCTGCCAGCTGACACAGCAATCTAATGGGTTTCTTTTCACCACTGAAAACAAAGATTCAGAATCTACTTATGCTAAGAATGAAATGGTGATCATATTGTTTTCTAAAAGCTATTTATTCATATATTCCAACTGTTCTCTAGTTTGTCATATACAGAAGTTTCTGTTGTGTAAAACATAATGAACAGGCTGCTAGGAGTCGCACATATTAAAAAGCTGTGCAGTGAAAGAATTGGGTGAGGGAGTTTGTGTGCAACTACCCATCTTTACGCATAGAACAAGCCAGTGTATTAAAACATTTAAAAATTGTATAAAAAAGCTTACATTGCCAAATTTTAATGTAAAATGACTAACAGAAGTTGTATAGCTGTAATAACAGGTGCATAGAATGCTCTTTTGAATTATAAAGAAGCTCTACTTCACAGAGCGTTTCACTGGGACATGACCAGATAAACAGCGTAAGTTTGAGAACTTTTAAAACATGGCTTTCTATCAGCAGGTTTCGCAGAGGCAAGACATCCAGATGGCACTCGAAAAGCACAATGATGAATCAAGCCTTTAGAATGCAATATTCATCACATTATCAGATACAGCAAGTTTTGCCAACACCTGGTAATCAACAAATTATTCTTGCAGTAAAGCCATTAGATGGACTAAATAGAAACTGTGGGATACCTGTTAACAAGGTCTTCAGCTGAGAAGAACGTCTGGTTTTGTTTTCTTCCAGGGTTTATAAATCACAGAACACAAAACCACCAGAATACTAATTTTGAAAGCAAATGCTTCAAAACATTATTTAATAGAATAGTTTACTGCAGACAAAATAAAATTTCAGGGGAAAAAAAGCGGTTATTATTAGAATGTGTTTCAGGTGAATATTTCTGAACACACATATAGGAAGTAAGTAAGTAAGTGTTCAGTTCTTGCTGGCTTATATTCATTTTCCTTGGAAAAACAATCCTTGTGCTTTTAAAATTTCCTTATTCATTTTTCTACTGTAATCTATATGAACACAATATTGCATGAGAGTATTTCTATCATATATAAAGCAGTAAAGAAGATTTGGTACTGATACAAATAATTTGTTTACTGTTCTCAACTCTCATGTGCCATATAAAATAGTTTAAATTGATATTCCAACCTATCACCATTGTCATTTTTTTCCAAAAACTAACTGAAAATTATTTAGACCTCTTTTTCTGGAATGTTATTTAAAATACTTGAAAGCTATCTAGTTGCTACATATGACTAAGGAAAAATCCCTATGGTTAAAAGTAACAGCATATTTCAGATCTGATTTATCAATTTATTGTAGTTACACAGTACACAGAAGAAAAGTTGTGAACAAAACTACTGTATGATGTGGATTTTCTCAGTGTCTCATAATTGGGTGTGAATTTCAGCGCTCATAAATTTATCAAGATACCAATTTTCCATTACAGAAAAATAATTGCTGTTGTTGAGAAATAAATTACACCTCGGTTTGTAGACCCAGTACAGACAGCAATCTGATTTCCATTGTATGAGTCTACCCAGAGCCCATTTCAAGAGGAGACCATCAGAGCAGGGTGACCTCGCATCAAAGTAGATACAGTTTGAAGCATCGAGTATGTAGGTGTTAGAAGGCAAGTGACTCCAAGCAAGCTTCTCCATAGTGTCTCAAAGTTTAGTACATCCTCTGAACAGAGCAAATATAAAAAAAAAAATGGTAAGAGGCAAAGGAGGAACTCTCAGCAGCGTGTACAATGTGTTATATTTTCAGGACAGTATGTAGGAATTCTGTTCATTCATACCCACTGACCCAGGTCAAATAGTTTTGCACCTTTAAAAAATATCTAAGGACTCCAACTACAACAGTTACAATTAATCACGATTCAACACTTGCTTACATGACTGAAGCTTTTATATCCCTGTATAAAAGGAAAGCTATATTCTCCTTAGTGTGGTATTCAATTGTAGCCCCTAGTGGAACTTTTAGCCTTTGTTTTAGTTCCTGAACATATGTTTTATTACAGTTTTTTTCCTTGTAAGATTTCCCAATAGGGATACACAAATCCCAACTGATTTGCATTACTGGCATTGATGAAAAGCTATCAGTGTTTATCATAGCCATATTTGCTTCATATTTCAACTATAGAAACAAAAATAACAGAAATTATAGAAAAAGTCATGGTGACCTACAGTCAAAATTTGTTTTATCTTTTTCCTCTGTTTTTTATTAGACATTAGTTAATCCAGTTAGACACTGTTAATCCTGCTTCTTGCCAGATTTATAGAATGCTTGTTCTGTTACTCTCCAAACAACCAAAAATGACATTTCTTTTAATGATGTTTTTCAGTAGTGGGTTACCTTTTTTCCACATTTATAATCAGGATCTGTGAAAACCAGCATGCCCATTTGTACCAAGAGATATTAGGAATCTAAATATTAGGAGGCCTATATTAGGGATATATTACAGCCAGGTTTTCTTTATACTCTGTGTAGAAAAATGAATTCTTTCAGAAGCGAATTCAGAGCAACTGGATTACTATAAACTTCTAAATCACTGACTCCCCCTAGTCACTAACTATTCAGTGAAATTTATTAAACTGGTACCTAAACATGGACCTAAAAGTCATGACTTGCTTGCAGTCCCAGAGAAATATTGTCTGAAAAGACGTCATCTCATGGTCTATGGTCTGCCCAATTCACCACCACCACCAAAAAATCCCAGCTAGGCAATTCCAGGAAGATGAAGATGTGGTTGTGCTTTCCTTTCAGTGTCCTTCCAGCTGGAAATCAACTATTTTGTTTCTTATTAAACTAGATTTAATTAATACTTCTGAATTCTTCTCTTCCATTTATGCCAATCCATCCTTCCCTCTTTCTTAGCCACAGATTTCTCAGTGGAGGGAAGACTACAGATCTTGTCAAATCTTGTGTGGCTAACGCCTTTCGTGCGAACTGTGGGACATGAATACACTGGAATCATGAATCTGACAGAGGATGTGTTTGGTCCACAAATAGAACAACCAAAGTAATCTGAACTGACATTGTACTGTGGCTGTTGATTTTTGCTTTTCATTCTGGTTAGAGAATAAAGTAAAAGGAATATTCTGTTACACATAATACAAACGTGTGTTATTCTATACCTCACTGTTAATCTGAGATTTCTTAACTTACTGTAATATATTATTATTATTATTGCTTTTTAAACTAACATAATTGTTTTGAGGACAATTTTGTTCTTCATAAAATAAACACACAGTCCCTTAATATGTCAGCATCCATTAGGTTTCTTTTTCTCTTCCTTTCAACTAACCATGCTGTAACTGAAATCAGTCAAATAATTCACATACATACTTAAATTTCATCCTATCCATAAGGTGGTTTAGTTTAAGACAGGCACCCTTTGTAGACAATTAGTTCATTTTATCTTTGAACAAAAGAAATCAACCTCTAAATATCAATTTTCTTAACTGATTATTAAAGGAATTTAGATGAAAATCTAAGCAAAAATATCATGACTTCTGAGGTCTAACACTACATAAATTGTATCCCACCCTAAAGCTTTAGGATAGAGGTTGAGCTAATAAAGAAATAATAAAATTAGCAACATACTGAGAAAGAACAGTAATCAGATACTGTCAAATAATATCATCATAAAGAGCCCTCATACATGTTACTGCAGTAATTTAATTCAACTATATAAATTCAGCTCAAGGAAGCATACTAGAAACAGAATATAACTGTGTGCTTTCAAGTACACTGTTATGATTAGAACATTAGCACACAGAATTTTTCTTCTTGACAGGAGACTTATACAGGATTGTTTTAAGTAGTCTAGAAGAAATATTTCCTTTTACAAAAGAGCGAGAAAAGCTATAATGGGTATAGATAACATAAAGAGGAGACACAGAATTCCAGCTAGATGCTTCTAGTTCTCTCCTGGTAACTGCAATAACAAAACAATTAGACACTTGATAAATTCATTCTGAAGGAGATACAGTAACAAAAATTTTACCACCAACTTCAAATAAACTACATAACGCATCCTATAGGAATGAAATCGTGTTTGAATTTATGTAGCTGATCAGGAAATTTACACAGATTACTAATTCTGAAGAGCTAACTAATAAATTTCTAGAACTCCCCACTTCCCTCGTATTGTACTACTGCTCAACTAGAAGAATCTCATCTCCCGCTGCAGCAGTTGGTACTAATTGTGGCTAGACAGAATACTGGACTGGTAGAGCATTGATTTGTTCTGCTGCAGCCACTTATATGTTTAGGTACCAGTGGCTAAAATGCCACTGTGGCATCTGTAACTGAAATTAATTTACTGTAAAAAGACAGTTTAAATAAATGTTTAGATGCTCTGTTGCCTGCTAGACTGCGAAGTGAGAATGGCCCAATGTATTATTTAAAGAGATCAGGTACAGTAACAAGCGACACTGCAGCACATTCAATTTTTTTCTGTGAATCGTTTAAATCACAATACAGCACCTGGTGTTCATTTCAATCAAGACCGAAAATCCTCCACCTACCCTCTTTGCCATTTCAGTTACACGGTCCACAGACTCCTAAATTTTAGAAGGTCAATAACTGAGGTATTGATTTAAAAGAAGTATATAAATCAAAGCTGAATGAATGCATCTGACTTGTTCATAATGCATGGTCAGCTTTGAGGAAGAGAAATTGTGAAATAACGGGGTAGTGGAGAAACAGCTGGACTGTGACTTGAATAAAGCTGATTACGCTGGCAACAAATCAGTGATAGAGCAGAGCGTTCCATTTCATGCCTTTTGCAATAGACAGATGCAGAAAGGTAGTGTGGATGATACAGTCCCATCAACATTCCATTTTCTAAGCTGGTCAGGAGAATAAAAATATATGCAGGCTCTGAAAGAAAATGACATCTTCAGACATGGAGCTGCAATAGTTATCTCTTTTCAAACTCAGGTTTTGTTTGCAATTGTACACTGCTGCCCACTACATTTGATGAAGATATGTTTTCACAGCAGGAAGACTGTACAAGTAGTAAAGCAGTTGCCAGAATTAATTACCTACAGATAATAAGAAATTACCTGCCTCATTAGCAGGCTACAATTCTTTATTAAACTGGAAAAAAGTCAGACTGATTTGTCTTTATTATATTCCCTCTCTCTTTCTTTACTGCCACCCTTCCGCTCTAAAATTTTTGTACCAAGATAAGCTTTGGGCAGGATTTTATGCAGAAAGTAAGAGATGAGTTGGAAATGAGGCAATAAAACCTGAACATAACAGCTTAGAACACATGATCCATTCCTGCCCTAAAGACAGCTTCATCCATTCCAGCTCCAGAAGTGTAGCAAAATGAGAAAAAAAAAGAATCTGTGTGTTCTGACAGAAAGAAGAAAAAGAAAAAGTTTTGGTCTGATTTAAGCTTGTGACTACCCCTTTAAAATGACTACACGTAAAGTAAACAAAAATGTAGGGATATGACTAAGTGCATATCTGCTACAAGTGATATAAATTTTTCATTTAAAGCATAATAATCTGAATAGAGGGACAAGCAATTCTGTGTAATGATTTTATTTTTTTTTTGACAGAACAACCTTTTGTGCATGGTCTAGTGTATTGCAGAGAAAGTAACAGCAATTGCTAATTAACATGTGCCAAACAATTTAGGTAAGTGTTCAACAGTTAGTTTTTTAAAGAGAAGAGAGGACTGCAAAAATATTTTATTTTCTTTCGTAAATAAACGAAAGTCCCTATAAAATTTCTGAGATAAAAAGTCTATTAGACATTAAATACTGGAGTAAACTAGTTGCCTGAAACCCTGTGTACTCCAAGGATTTCCTTAAAATAGAATGTGGGCATATGGGAAGTCTTTGCTGAAAAACTGAATCTGAGATGAGCTTGCAGAATCCCTACTAAAACATGCTTTAGAAACAAATTGAGGAGCAAGAAAAAGATACAAAGCATAAACCATTCAAGAAATTTCTGTTTTGTGTTTTTTGGCAGGTTGGGTGGGTTTTTGTTTGCCTTTTGTGTATGTAGGTCTGTTTCTTTTTTTCTCTCAAGCAAGAAGGTTGGAGGTAGACTCGGCTGCAGTGACCATGAAATGGTCGAGTTCAGGATCCTGCGTGGAGGAAGCAGGGCGATAAGCAGGATCAAAACCCTGGACCTCAGGAGGGCTG
>Ga0065711_1028333_pt1 | contig 41887 bp, 13 predicted proteins | sample Hoacrofraction12_FD_59098 | JGI IMG/M metagenome (GOLD analysis project Ga0065711, IMG submission 59098) | Hoatzin crop microbial communities from Cojedes, Venezuela - Epithelial fraction 12 v2 (version 2) | ecosystem: Host-associated > Birds > Digestive system > Esophagus > Crop | place...
GGGGGGGCGGGGCGGGGGGAAGGCTGTGTGACTGCTGTTTCAGCCAGCAGGAGCTCAGTTGTTAACAACTGTGGGCTATAACAAAATAAGTACTTCTGCTACTTTAACTCATTTTCTTTTCCCTTTCGGCAAATTACATGTATGACAAATACTCGGCCCCAGCACTGCATTTCTCCCATCATTTTTATGCATTTCATTCAGCCTTTTTTGCAGATTTTTGCTAGAATGAAAAGACAGTAGAAGACGGTGCTTCCAGAGATCAAACTTCCCATTGTTCTTTGAATAAGAGATTGTATGTGAGTACAGAGATTTGCATAACAATTAGTCCCCTTCCTTGTATCAAGTCAGCTATTTTCAGCTCAGTGTAGCAATCTTCGATTTCCTGGTTGTAACTATGGCAATAAGATTAGATGGTTTTCAGTAAAATTCATTTTACAAATTAGCATGGGAGAGTGCCCATGACTGTGATAGAAGGAGGGATGTAAAAACGTTGTGGAATGAGATTGAAATTAAATCAGAATTCAGAATATTCCTCAAAATAATGATTCTGAAACTCATCCGGCACCATCTGGTAGTTTGTGAATGATTTACAGTTAGCCACAATAAACATGATGGGATCAATGGGCCTGATGGGGATTATGTTTCTTACTCAAAGCCAGTTTGAAAAGACATTTTAACCCCATTTCGGGTGGATACTGAATTCTTTGATCTGGAACTTTTATAACAGTAGCAGTCAAATCAATTTCAAACACTTCCGTTACAGTACAAATCTACAAAGCTCATTATGGTCTGGGAAGGAAAAGAAAAAAAAAAACAAACTTGTGCTCCAGGCCTCAGGCCATGTTATAATGAGGGTAAGAATGAGCAGTAGTAGGTATTGTTTGGAGTTGTGCCTCTGCCTCTCTGCTGCATGGTACAGTCCTGGCGGTTCATCAGAACACCAGACCTTAATTTGCATGTACTAAAGATGGCTTCCTGAAGTTTCGCATCGTTTGCAATAAATGTTGGGTTTGATCATATTTTATTACCAATGGGTCTCCTGTCCATACCTAGCCTTTGCTGTTCTTAATGATACATACAGACAGGGCTAGAAGGAAGGCAGGTTTAGTACCTTTTTTTTTTGAGATGTTTAATGAATACCTTTTTTTTTATTATTTGTCTTTTCACAAGGAAGTTGCTAATAAGAAAAGTATGGAAAAACCATGTTTTCACAAAGTATCTGACTAATTTGTTCTTTCATTGGTATGCTATGACATGATACTTAATATGATATAATACTGAATTGATATCAACAGTGATCTTTCATTGAACATTAAGAAAACATCAGATTTCAAAAAGCAAGTGAAGTTTTAGTTTTCTTCTTCTTCTAAATACAGTCTTTCACAGCTTTTCTTGTATGCAAGTTGGTATATGAGAAAGCTGGCAGAGATCAGCTCTGCACCCTTGCACAGGAGACAGCAGTATTGCATGAAATTTCATCTCCCAACACAGTTTAAGCACAAATTATGTTCTTCAGTGTTGGATAAGGCCTGTATTATTAGCCCTCTGCGAAGTGAGTTGTCCCGATGGAACAAACGCATGTTCAAGTTGCATAAGTAGGTAAAATAGAAGTTTGCCATTAGAAAGAATGTCCAGCAGCCCTGATTCATGGTATGACCCGGTTTTCCTACCAAGCTGCATGCATAGCTTCCAAGATCATGAGTAGTCAAACCTGGGCCTTCAGGAAGAAAGGGGAATAACAGGTTATCTAAATCTATGCAGGGCTATTATTTCTGTGTGGAAAGGTCATCTTCAGGTATTTTCTCAGTGCTCAGTCCCAAGGTAGCAAAAGTCTTAGCAAGAGCACTCAGAGCCTCTCAGGATAAAGCCATTATTTCCTGTGTGACTATTCTGGGCGTTCCCAAAGCAAATGAACGTGCAACTGTGTTGGATACTTTTTTCTTCTAATACCTTCCTCTGAAGTAACTTAATTGCAAATCCTCATTGAAAGCCAGAAACCAGGACATTGCTTCAGTAGACACATCATGCATTATCAAAATTGCTTTGTGTTTCTTCTCAGGTAAAAACAAAAGCTATTGGGGTGGAAATTTACTTGCTCTCACTATTGGTTATCTGAATAATTGTTTGCTGTTCTAAATGAAAACAAATGGGTGTTTGCATATAAATAATCCTGACTTCTTTTCTTGTCAGCAATACCTATTCCAACCGGTGGTATATAAACCACCAGTTACTCAGTGGCTAAAAAATTATTGTGCCTTTTTAAAAGGGTCCGTTCTGCAGGATAAAACACTTTCTAGCAGCATAGGCAAGAGTTTGCAGTCACAGTTTTAAACCCTCCATACTTCTGCAGGTCAGGATTCCGCAGTATGCTAATTTGCTGCGAACCTCTGAAGTAGATCACACCACAGCACAAATTCATCTTACACAGAGTGTGCATTACAACCAGGGGGTATAATGCAATACGACAGCAGAATGACAGTGCACATACCGAATTACTAAAGTCTGTGTAACATGCAGTTCTCAGTGCAGGGAGTTTAAACGAAACAAAACAGTGGGAAACCTGAAATCAAATGCGTTAATTCAGGAGGCGACTTGACATCCGTCCTGATTTCAAAAGCAAAAGGATCAGGTAGGTCTGTGATGGCTGTTCTCTTCCAAGGTAGGAAGAGTATGAGTCAGGACACAGTGTGCCAGACAGAGAGGTAGGTAGGAAGGAGTGGAATCAGAGCATTTAACGCATGTCAAAGGATTGTTTAAACTCTTGGCATTTACTAGAAAATATCGGACAGTCCTCACAGATTTAGCTTATACCATTTAAAAGAAGCACTTACAGGACAGGTAGGAACTGGATAAGGACAGGTTTTCAAGAATCACCACAAGGAATATCTACTGCTTCATTCTTATGCAATGGAGAGATTTGCCTTGGATTTCATCCCTAAATCTAATCTCCTATTTAGGTGTCAAAACTGCTGCATAAAGGCATTTTATGGACAGCACAGCTCCAAAAGTAACTTGTCTCATAGCAGCTGCTCAGTAAATCTCTTTTCTTGACTTTTCCAAACTTCAAAGTGAACAGTAGTGCCAGGCCCTCCAGTTGTCTGTGGTCCCAGACAGAGAAGAGACCCTGAGTTATTTCTTTTTCTGAGTTGAATAAGTATAAGCTGGGATGCATGTGTGCACTAGCAGTGGGAAACAGCGACGAGTCGAGAGCAGGTGAGGCACAGGTTAACAAAAAGTTACTGAAAAAAACTGTCCTGCCTTATTTTGGAAAAAGTTACAAATTATGTGTATAAATAAAGGGAAAAGAAGCCACCTTAAAAGAAGACTAGTTTTCAGGCAGTAAACTAACCTGCAGACCTACTTAGTATGTTTCTCTCCTGTCTTAGCCAATCAAGGCCATACAGCCTTGAAATGCTACAGGACAATCAGTTAAGATGTATCAACAGCCTTTGTAATTGCTGACTGTGTTTCTGCTTTTAATTTGTGAATGCACTAACTGTGTTTCATAATGCCTGCCTCTGATTGAAGGAAATGCCTGAGTGTAACAGGAGCCTGTGGATAAGGTTTGCTCTCCTGTTGTCCTTCACCTACTGAGAACAATTGCGGAAAATGAGTCATTACTTAGCTGACAATGTACCAGATCACAAGTAGCTGATATTTATCTCTGATTAGGAAAGCATCACTATAGTTCTTTTTACCTGAGCAACCTAAAACCGATTTCTTTAATCTGAGAGAAAGGAAGCTCTGCTGTTGTACTGAGTGAAGGATATTTTTAGAGTTACTGAATACTGTAGGATCAGAGTTTCCACCTGTGTTTGAAACGTGTCGGAGCCTTCCTGTTCTGGTGGACTAGATTTCTTTGTCTCATTATAGCCTGTTCATCCTACTCTTTATACAGTTCTCATGCAACGAAAGAAATACATGGGAGCATACGGGTATATAGGGCAAAACCAATGCCCAACGCTTTGTGTAGGTAGCTAACTTGCCAACTTTCAGCTCCTCCAGGGGAAGGGTTATAAGGCCTAGTAAGTTTGTGCCTTTAGTGCGGTTATGAGAAAAACGAAATACCAAAAACCGCCATCTGCTGAAAAAGAGCTATATAACATTGCATTTTGGATTTGTGGGGAACTGAGTTGTCAAAGGTGCAAAGCACAGTATAAATGAAAAGGAAAGAAAGGAGGCAATTCTGCAAAGAGCTATAGATGAGGTATAGAAATATATTTATCAATTTTAATCAATCTACAAGGGCAATGGTGCAACATATTCATTCTTGTAGGGTTTATACAGTCGGTAGTTATCAGTACGGGTTTGTTGGTGCATGATGGAATGTTCAGCTGAAACAGTGAGATCCACTGTCTTTTCTGATATCGCTGATGTGAAGAAGATTGGTTATCTTTAGCACAAAAATACAGGCTGATCATGTATGTAATTTTTTTTCTGAAAGTCATGTGCTGTTTCATCACACTTATGAGGAAATCAGTGTTTAGCTTAGCTTAGTTTTGCTCTGCGTTTGCTTTGGAATATTAAGGCAGTGATGTTCAATTCACACGCAGGAAAAGGACACCTTTATGGTCAACTCCACAGCAGAGCAAGAACAAGAGGCTGTTCTTGGAGTCTACCTGGCTTCTTCCCTAAAAATCAGAAAAAATCCTCCACTAAGGATGGAAAAAATTGGGGAAAAAGGGGAAGATCTTCTGATGAAGAAACACGAGGAGTGAAAACCCATAAGCAAGCATTATGGTGAATTCCTTGCTTATTCTTTACAGTTGAGAACGCAGAGCCAAAAATGCATGACCAGAATGCCCTTCATCTGTGTACTGATGGTAATGCTGCTGCTGCTGTGACTCATTCTTGGCTTCTCATTGTCTCGTCGTTATTAAACGGATAGGGACAATGGCTGGCAGCAACCCAACACTGGAAATCTTTGCCCCAGATGCAATTTGGGAGCAGCCTATAGGTCAGCATGCTCAGAGAGGGACAGAAATTAGGATCCATCCTAAGACCAATACCGTAACTCTGCTGTCACAGATCACCACTGTTATTACAGCAGATCCTGTAGAAGTGCCCCAAATCCCCACACAATAACAAGAACCCGTTTTCTGAATATATATTACAGCGCAGTCAATTCCTGTAGGAGATGCAGCAGTTTAATGTGAAAATTTCCTCATTCAATCTTTGGTTGTTCTTTCTGAACCACTGGAGCTGCTCTTCACTGCAGAGTGGTCCTACTGTGCCCTTTCCTGATGTCAGTCACACTACACCCAGCTAGGACTCTCCTGCCGACTTGCTTGCCAAATCAACAGGAAGGCTGACACTTAATTTACAGGTATCTGTATTTGCTGACTTGTCCTGTTAAACATGTTGACTGGCTGTTTTACTAATTAAGAGTACAAAAAAATGAGAAAGAAGATGAAAGAGCACTGAGCAAGCAATCACAAACTGAGAAAATCCAGTCACTGACTTCTGGAAACTTGTGCTAATCTACATGTGGTAACTCTGAAATGCCTGACTGTTTGATAGAAATTGGCTAATGGGTTCAGAGCTGCCAGTGGGGAGGGAAAGGGTGCCAGGCAAGCAAAAAGGCCATGTGGTTATATAGGTCTCGTTTCCTTGGTGAAAGCAGCAGGGAACAAACAGCATTAAAATCAAAACTGAAAAAAAAAGTAGCCACGGAGACTTTTCCTCAGAAATATCTGGCCCTTTCCAGCTACTTTAGCAATACAGTCCATCACTGGTCACAAGGCCTGTGTGCCACCTATATGCCACATAATTTTATTTGAGGAGTACGTGCAACTCAAGAGGGATGGATTTTTATTTTTTATGCTCTCTGCTCAGGCGAGCATTTCATTCTGGCTGAACAACACTTGGTAACAGGTTGAACACACGGGACATCCCTCACTTGTCACTAGAAGTAAGAGCAAAGTGCAGATGCAGAAATCAATTTTCATAGAGTTTGATAATGTTGGGATGCCTGCTGCTGCTTTGGTCTATTTCTAATCATCACAGAAAGAAGGGGGTTGTCCGAGCAATGTGTCTTACCAGGGTGTGTTAGATCCACCTAGCAATCATCATTAGACAATTACCTACAGAAGGAGACAATTTTCTCAAAGACAGAATCAGCTTAAAAATGACAACAACCTAGAAAATTAATTCTTGCAGCTACTTTATGTTAGCAGATATGTAATGGTGAGAAAGATCAATAATGTATTTTATTACAGGAGTTCTGATAAAGAAGTATTGTACTGTTTTTAAACATTACTGCATAGACATTGCCCAAATGGAATGTATTTTCGTTTCGAAGAATAAAATGTAGCATCAGGTGAAGTGAAAGATGAAAATTTAAGCTCCATAATCTCATCAAAAACAAAGCTATTTCTAAGCCAGAATGTGTGTATTCAAAACGTTTTGTTATTCTGATTTATTGAATGTCTTCTCTTCTCTGGAATCTTTAACAACATTAAAAATTCACTGATGTATTCATAAATCAGTTGAATTTTGCAGAAAATACTTGGCTTTCATTTGTTTGGGACACATTGTGGTTGCATTTCTCTAGGCAGTTTTCCAGGGAAATAAGACTGAAATTCTTCAAAATGCATCCCATTTTTACCAGTGAAAGTCTTGACCAGGGTTTGTGACCCACTGTCCCTTGTAACAATGAGTTACTTGAAGAAGAGACTCCAGATGACCATTGCTTTTTTTTTTTTTCCCCCTTATCAAAATGCCAGCTAAACACCAGCCTCAAGCAGCAGCCACGTGGACATACTCAGGTACACAGCATGCTCGTTTAGACAATTAGAGTGTATCAGTAGTAACTGCATAGTTAAATGTTTTCATTTCCAGCCAAAAAAAAATTATCTATGGAGTTGATCAAAGTGTATACAAACATAGATGCACTGAATATGAACCAATCAAGATATTTATTTTCTACTGTTGTCTTCTTTTCTACCTGCAAATATTAAATCATTGTTTCTTTGTTTCACCCAATGCACCATATGAAGACATTCAGAACTCACCTGGACAAGGCTCTGAGCAACCTTATCTAAGTTGACCCTAACTACAGTGGGCAGTTGGGCCTTCAGACGTCCCTTCCGAGCTATACTATTATACAGTTCCTTAATTTTACCTTTTTTTTTTTTTAATGAATACCAACCAGGTGCATATGTAGGACTAGAAAAGGAACAGAAATAACTTCTCTGTGCCATTACAGGACTAATGATGGATGATGGTACCAGGCACATACTGCTAAAGCATGGCAGCTGGCTTTAGGGCAGGCACCTGTCAGCAGGTGGAAGTTCTGACGAGGGAGTGGGGTGCAAGGTGCACTGCTGAGAAGTGAGAAGTAATGCTTTGCAGATGCTTTCCTTCACGTTGGAAGAGAGTGTCCCTACTAGTGCTCTACCAAATCACCTGGAGGTTTTGACATTAGCACCTTTTTGCTGGTCATGCCAAAGCTTTCCTTCCACAAAGTCTCCATTTAACTTGCTAAGTGTGAACAGAATGTTTCAGCCAGAAACAAACATTTGAAGTTTTTTCATTTTCATGACAGCTGACATGTGGAGGGTGGTTTTTTTTTGAGGGAGGGATAAAAAACAACTGATGTTTTATATATTGAGGCATATGTCACATTCTGGAAAGAGCTATTGTGGGGCTGGAAATAATTCCAGTCAGTGAGACCTTTCAAATTTAAACAGCCCTCTTAGAAAGCTCTGCCAGAGCCTTGTGCCATGGCCAGAATGATCTGATGGGGGGTCTGGGTGGCCCTTTTCTGGGAGCACCCAGAGGTCACCAAGCTCTTGCTGCCCTGGCAGCAACAGGAGCTGTGGGTGTGCTCTTGGGCCCTGCAGTGGAAGATGGTGGTGGCTATAGAGGGTCTCCTCTTCTCCATCTTCTGCTGCCCCATTGAGGGCCCCTGTCCTGCTGCCTCCCCAGGAGGAACTCCTGCCCCTGGCCTGGACCCCTCTGCAGTAGCCCTGCAGGCCGGGCCATGGAGGAGCTCCTCTGGAGGCACCTTGGCTGTTCATCAGGGTCCTGGCTTCCCCTGCCATCCCTGTCCTCAGATCCCAACAAGCAGCCGGAGAAGGCAGCGGGTCCCTCTGCTCTGGGCCAGGGCAGGGATTGCTCAGCCACTGGGCCCCTGGCAGCTCCCAGGCCTCACAAGAGGCCACCCTACTGGCAGTGCTAGGAGGGTGCCCTGCTTTGAAATGACACAAATAAACGATGCTTCATCATTTGAGAAATTCTCCCAAGTAGTAGATACACCTCAAATTTGATCTTTCAGAGGGTGTTTGAAGGACTACTGATAACCAGCGTGCTTACAGTCGGTGATGAATTTGGTCAACTGTTTTTTTTCTCTTATGGAAGGAGCAGCTCTGAGAAACAGATTAGTTATACCTGCCCTTCTCACTCCAAAACACCGACAGCGGTTCAAAGAAGGCACAACACCAGAACCAGTAGGATATATAGTATTTCTGTAACTTTTTATACTGCACAGTCAAAATCAAATATGTTTACATGACTTTCCACTACTTGAAGTTTTCATGGCAAGAACCTGGTTATCTCTTGCTTTGCTTTATTCGGGGCTTTCCAAAGCGCATATTAAATGTTTCCATTAGCATGAGCAGAGATCTTGCACATTTTTGTCTTGTGCAGAGACCTGAACAGACTTTATCAAGGTATAAATGGCTGTTCAGGGTAGAGGAGAAACTAACTTCCTATACATTCACTCACAGAAAGGACTGTATTTCCTACCTATTTCTCTTGAGAAAATGAATGATGCACGAAATCATAAGAAATAGTCTCTGAGCTAAGAACTTTTCTATACCTCCTCATTCATCTCTCTGAAGGATTTCTGATCAAGTTCGGCACAGATTCAGAATTTTTACTTTTTATGATAGGAACTTGTTTTTTGACTTACTACAACTTGAAATGTCATCATCACCGTTGGACGGTTCCCTCTTTCCATCTGAAAGCATCCAGGCTAGCTTAAAATCCAATTTCTGATTTTTTTTTTTAATGTAAAGTGTATGTTCCTTCCAAAGGTAATGTAACAGAAAGCACATTTTCAACGACTTTACATGAAATACGAGTACAGTGTTTGGCCACTGCATTAATTTTTCTCTTTTTGCTTCCACACAGTCATCTCAAGTAGCGTTCTATGACATCATTGTCTGTAGTAACAATACTTCCTTTTTTTGTTCTGTTTTAGTACTTTGAGCCAAACTCCCATGCATCTATTTCTTATAAGATCCAGCTGATTTAACTGACTACAGACAAAAAAACAACTAATGAATTTCCTGTCCCATTGGTTATAAAGAGCATCCTTAATGTTCACTCGCAAATTTGCTTCCCCTTCCATGACATGAAAGATTTCTTTGGAAGTGCCTTTGCTTTATCTCAGACTTAAAGCCATTTATCATTGAGAACTATGGCTTCTTTAATCAGCCAACCCTAATAGCCATTGGCTCTGTTACAAGTATTAGGTATAATACCTTCCATCTTAAAGTACTTGTCTTAACATTCTGTAATTAGGCAGAAAGAAAAGACAATTTCTATAATGAAAGGGAGTCTATATGAAAGATTTTGAACTCACATTGAAATAAATGTCATCATCCAGCAAAAGGAGAGAATATTCCTTACCTTGAATACCTTTGGGAGTTGCTTTCATACTGTTTATCTGAATAGACCCGAGGGAGCATCTTTACAAATCTAACATTTCTATTTATGTTAAGACAGCTGTGGCCAAGATCATGGACACTTTGTGCTGATTTCTTTAAAAATATGTGTAAGAGACTGCTCAACAGAGATTGCGACCTGAGGAGACAGTGCAGGGAAAGTGAGGGAAGGATTCATTACAATTATTGCTTACATTTTACAGACAAGGGACTGAAAGCTAAGGAGGGTTGTGCTGACCATTTACAGTGTAATAATCACACTGAGAACAGACTAAGCTGTCAGGCAAGTGGTCCAGTTCCCTGCTTCTGTGACCAGAGCTCATTCCCCTGAAGGATAAAGCCAGGAACCTGCAAATTCACTGTTGAAATAAGGTTGCTAGTGCTTCAGAAAACACACACTTTAGGAAGGGCTATAAATCCATTGTTTATGCTGCTTCTTGCTTTTCTGGGAGCTAATGGCACTGTAAAGTCTTTGAATACAGGCTGATGAGCTCTTTCTTGAAAGAATTTACAAAAGAACTTGTCGTCCCCCACCCAGCCTGGCTGTACACACAGTAGATGTTATGGTCCCATGTGTGCATGGTTGTGCCTGGTTATGCCAGACTTCACCAGTCTGGCTGGTCTGGAACTGCAGTGGTTTCTCTGGACTTCCCTAGATCAGGCAGGACCTTAACTGAAAACAGGGCTTGACTGGAAGAAAAAAAGAAAGCAGGGCTAGTGAGAAAATGTCTTCACCCTTTGACCGATGATGTATGCCCGTTCACATTAGTCTGACCACTTCCAGCTCTTCTCTGAAGAATTACACCTCACGGGAAGGGAGCATGAGTAGGTGGAAGTCCTGCTGCACAGGTTGTATACAGGGTACCATTTACGCCTTTAGTTTTTCTTCAGTCAGTTCATTTCCAGTTATCCTAAATAAATCACCACCTTTGAATGCAGAGAGATTTGGCAGTGGGGAAGAAGAGCCTAACCATTGTTCTTACAAAGATAAGACTTCATATACTTCTGGACTAAAATATAAAGTAGTATTGTGTCTTCTTTCATACTGCTGTGTCTCTATTTTTGTTGAGCAGGAATTTCCTTATGTATTGAACTTGCTTCCATACTATCCACTGCTTCTGGTTTCTTCTTTTTAAAATTTTTGCAGGTCAGTTTTCCATAGATTTTCCAGTTTACTAAGATTCTTTACATTCACAGAGATTGGGTACCTGATTGTTATCGACCAGGATCACCCATTGTTGAAAGAATGAAAGTGTCGTAAAATTTTCTTGTAAAATGAGGTCAGGTGTATATGGTTTGTCATTATGTATGTGTGCCTATGTGTGTTTATTCAATGAAGATATTAAGAAAATGTACTCAATTGCCAGCTCCGTCAACACAGAACACTTTTATATTTAATCACGTATTGTCATTATACCATATTATTATTTCTGAGACATACACAGATATGACCTTTATTATTCAAATTTCTACTTAATGTATTTTAACATCGCTGTGCTTTTGATTCATGTGAAACAGGGTTCTTTTTCTCAAATTAGACTACTTAAAAACAATAATGAATGTGAGCTTTAATCTGCATGCAGCCCTGTCCTCTTACTCCCATAACGTACTAAATTGGGATCTTTTCATGCATTGTAATTTGGGAAGTTGTTCCTGAGCAATTGCACACACAGTTAAGCTAATCTTTCTTCCTCAGGATGGGAGATTCCTTCCTGATGCGAAACTACGGACTATGATTTCCTTTTCCAGGATACTTGACTATGACTGATAGCAGCTAACCTATTCCTTGAAATGTCCCCTGAAGCCGATGTTGCCAAACTCAGGGCTGTGTGACCTGCCCTCCTCAGGCAGAGCATCCTGTGCGTAAAACTATTGTGTCCCAGGGTGCGTGTGCGTGGCGGTCTCCATGGGTGCGTATAAGGGCGTGTACAGAGAGACCAAACCTCTTTCATCAAAGTTGCTGCAGACTTCCAGCTGAAACAGCAAGCAGAATACAAATATTGAACTAAAGTCAAGGCAAGGAAGTAGAAAAAGAAGTGTTTGGGCAGAATACAGATTAAGAAAAAAACCACTTTTTTTACTGATGCTAACAAGAAAAACACATTGACATAATTCACTTGAACGGGAAATGACATGTTCTAATATAACGATGACCTTTCTGAGTCTTTTCTTCACTGTTGTGAACTGTTACTTGGTCACTTACACCTGTGCACAGAACAAATCTAGCAAAAAACTTTCTTCCTTTCATCCCTAGGTTAATGTTTTCCCTTTAGTTACTGCTCATTCTGCAGCAGCAGCCATGGAGAATCAGCCTTCCCAGAGGTGTACACCAGGTCATTTCAGTATCATGCCCTCCATTCTCACTTTGATATAGAGTTAGAACTTTGCGTTAGTGCCATCTCAGTTGCTTTAAGAAGGGATTGATTGAAGACCACCTTCCACCCCAGGCCACTGTCTGTCTTCTTCCTGGGCTCCTGGCTACCAGCCACCCAGTCCCCCCCTCCACTCAGACACTGGACACTGCTGCCATTTTTCTCCCTCCTGCCAGTCCGTTTTTTCTGCTAGGTCTGTCCAGAATTAATTGTCCAGCATCAGCCACTCTCTGATTTCAGTGCTTTGCTGTCTTACAGTCCCTTCATTTCTGGCTCCCCATCCCCTGTTCAGCTGATTCCAGTCACTATGTCAAAAAAGCCCTGTCCTGATCCAGGCTGCTCCAGCCTCTCACCAATGGGTGTAGCGTTTTTTCTCCTTGATGGTAAGCATTTCATGCCCGGGGATCTGCAGGGAGACCACAGGAGGCAGGCTCCTCCACCTCCAAAACACTACCCCTGCTTCCACCCTGGCTTCTGGGGAACAGAGCCAGGAAGACTGCAGAAAATTCAGCCACTTCAGGAGGTAGCCATGACCTGTGGCGTGCACAGCACAGAGGAGCTCCTCTGAGAAATGCCTATCCCGCCCTAACAAGTCTCTGTGGAGAATACGTGAGCTGTGGTCCCCCAAGGGCTTGTGACTTGTATTCACCACGTGATCTAAATGACCAGCTGCATAGGTCTGCTTCTGAACAGCAAATGCTTTCCATGCAGCAAGCCATGGCCAGCCCAGGAGTTACTTACAGGGTGAATATCTCTGACTACAGAATAAATCGCAGCAAGTAACAAGCCGTCTTCTGACTTGTCACAAGCATGAAGGGAGGGGAGGAAGGAGGCAAAATCAAAAAACTACCTTATGGCAAATTATTTACTTCATTCTAAGCAAGGCAGAAGGCCAGATCTTCAGGTGATGTAAGTCTCTCTAATCATATTGAGGCCAAGACATAGGTTCTAAGATTAAATGGGACTTATTCATCGTGTAATTTGATCTCTACCAAGACATAGGACAGGAAATTTCACTCATTCATCTCTTTATTGAATTTAATAGTAAGTATTTGTCAGAAGTGACATTAATGGGATGTTGGGCTTGATATGTTTTTTCACTGTTTCAAAAATATTTTGTAACATTGTCACTATGGAGCAAATATATATACTTCTATGTATCTACACATGCTTGTGTGTGTATACATTCATTGTAGGTATGTGGTGAGGTCTTTAATGTTACTTTAATTTAACTAAGTTCCTAGAAGAGGGACTTTTCAACTTATTTGCAGCTGAGGTATACCAGTATGAGTGAGTGACATTCACATCTCCCACGCTTTTCTTAACAGCTAATTAGTTTATATGACAGAACACAATATAATTACAGTATTTTACATTAAATTTCACCATTAAAAATTGCTACAGCTGATAACCTGTTTTCCAGGTTTAGATTAATGGTGACATCTAATTGAGCTGTAACTGAGCTACAGCTGGCTATCCATACATCATTATGGGAGTGCCCAGAGTCTCAGAGGAGACTGATAGAGATCAGCCTGTTGTGCCTGTCCTTAGTGCCTTGTGCAACTTGGGATGATAAAATCAATCATATGCAATTAGGCATTAATTTCATTATTGGAAAGATATTGTAAAGCAAAAGATATCCCTTGTGCTCCTGGTTAACACGTACATAGTAAGAACAAATATAGCCAACCATTTTCACTAAGCAATTGTTTTCCTCGTGTGGAAATACTGTTAAATATCTTAACAATTTTTGAACCATAATTGCTTTAAAAATATCCCTGGTAAGTAAATTGTGATTCTTCTTTCCTGCACACTAACAATGGTCCAGTACAAGTGAAATAATGTTGCCCATCAATTTGACCCACAGAGGTCCCTTCCAACCCCTACTATTCTGTGATTCTGTGATCAATTTGACTAAATATTCTCCCACTGTTGCATTTTCCCCATTCAAAATACATCTTCTAAATTGCCGCTTGTTTGTAGTAATGCTTATAAAGACACCATTTTACCAACCCTGTTTTTTGTTCCAAGACACTAGCTTCTTCTTAGTGACCGTGTAATCTTGTTTTTATTTTCACTCATGCTCTGCTGCTCCTAGCTTCTTCCTGCTGTGAAAGGAGGAGATAGGGGAGGAGGAAAGGTATTCTGTTCTTTCATTTTACCCTCCGTTGCATCTGGCATGGTTCAAATTGGTCCCATTTCTTCAACTTCAGCTCAAATACCTCACACCTGCCCTGCTGCCCTCAGGGATCATATTAACTGATACTTGTTGATTTTAGAATGCGGTCCCTTAAGAGAAAGACCATGTCTTCTTTGTACTGCAAAGTGCCATACAGTACATATATGAGAAGAGTCAGTAATCACAATAACAAAATTCCACTGAGAAAAATTTGCAGAGCTAGAAGATTTTAACGTTTCAGAGTGTTTTTTCACTTTGATTTTACAAATATTTTTTACTATAATTCAAGGAAGTTTATTGTCTTGATTTCTAACCTATCCCCAAGCCTATATGCATCATAACAGTAAGAGCTTTGGACAAAGTCTGTGAGAACAGCCATCCCTCCTTAATGCATCAGTTAGACTTTTAATACACCGCATTCAAGTGGTTTCTCAAGGGTGTCACTAGCTTAGTTCTCAGTTTGCTCAAACAAACCATGCCCAACAGCATAGCACGAATTTGGATTTTGATCAAAGGATTTTAGTGACAATATAAGCCACAAAAAAAAAGCTGATATAGTTTCAACCAAAATCCACAGCTAAATAAAAAGACACACAGACATTCTAATGTTGCACTCTAGGTGTAGTCTATTTAAATGGCTCAGAGAAGACAAGAAGGAGTAACAAAGTCAGCAGATACAAACATTTACACTTGGAAAACTTTGTGTGAGTTACGTCACATGCCCCCTTCCTTTGTGGTATCATGTTGTTGAAACCCCCCGGCAATGCTTTGAACATGTAAGTATAATTGCAAATTTGAGTAGCTTTTATCAAGATTTTGGTTAAAACTTGATAGCTCCTATCAGAATCACACCAAGTGGATATATATAGCATTTTAGCTGCTGCTAATACTTCCTTTCATACTTGAAAGCTTCACATCATCTTGTTTAACAGTCACAGAATAAATAGCTTAGAATACCATAACATTTAATTTTTCCATAAGACCTTTTTGTATTTCATTACTTTTTGCTATCTTTTACATATGCTATTATTAGAATTGCTGCACCTCAATGAACAATTACCAGTTAGCAGTAGAAAGGTCACTTCTGTAATCCTTTTCTTTTTAGTTTTGTTTATTTATTTGGTTATCTGTTAGAAAATCAGAGATTTCATGGCAGTTAACATTCCCAGTGGCACAGATGTGATCTCCTTCAAATAACAAACAGAGTTTGCATTGGCTCATGAGATACAAGTTAGTTAAGAGCTAAAAGTGGATAGACTGCTTCAAAGTTAGGTTTTCCTTCTCAATGACGTCCTCCACGGCTTTTAGGACTTCTATTCTGGACCACCTTCTGACCATCATTTCAGGTTGAAGAAGAGACTACAGAAGGGTATACATGCTGCTTATTTTCACAAGTTTTTATGGGCTTCAGTTTGCAATGGCAAATGGGAATATCCCACTTCCCTGATAAGTCTATTGTTATTTCTGGTATTAGTAATGCACTGCTACCTAGCAAAGATGTCATGGAAGTGAATGAAAGACAGACAAGACAGTGCCTCAAGACACAGGTGCTTTGTCTTGAATTCAGGACAGATTACTCTTCTCCCCTAAATAATGCCATTACTTCACATCCTACCTCTGTTTCTTTCTTCAGGATATGCAGCCTTTCTAAGGGCTTAAATAGGAGTCCAGCCTTGTAGTCCAGCACTTACATGAATCTCAAAATACCTACAGCAACAACAAATGCTGGCTCAATGGTTTAATTTTGGATGGAGTAATCACTCAGTTACAGTGGGGTATCAACATGACATTGAAATCATGACTCACTTGCCACAGAAAACAGAGCAAGAAGTCATTGGTTCTTTATGCCTAATTGGTCACATGACAAAGAGAAAAAGTAGCTGATGTCCTGTTTTGGAGATGACACAGTAGCATAATGAGTGTCTACTCATCCCAGGAGCTGCAGGCACAGTCCATTATGATCAGGGAGAAGTGTGAGATGGTACAGAGGGGCTAAGCCATAGAGGTCAGTGAAGATCAGTGTAAGGTGGAAGAGGGAACAGTTCAGCAAGATGGGCAAAATTTGGGGGTTGTTCAGACAGTCATGTAGGTGAGGCACAGTATAGGAACTGTGCCTTCCCTCTCTCATCTGAAAATCCTGATAAAATCATATGCAGTCTCACTTCCAAATTTCCTCATGATTATTACAATACTAACCTAAAGTTCTCCAAGGTACATGGACCTGGGTGTGCTTTCTTCTGTTATATTTCCATGTGTTTGATATTCCTTTTTTCCTGCTGTTTCTCATGCTGGAGCAGCTAATCCCAGCATTCTCAAGGATGTTTTGCTGCAGTTCAGCAATGGAAATTGCTATCTGTTTGTGATATAGGCATCAGATTGCAAAATGGATAGACACTGTATGATCTTTATTTTACGATAATCTCTCTTTACACCACATTGTGATTTTCTCTTTTAAGTGGCACAAGGTACTCCACATTCCTCTTTAAACATTTGTCTACTCGGTAACAATATTTTCGCAGGATCTTACAAGGTAGAAAGCAAAGATAAATGCTTAAGAGCTTGTTTTGAGGAGTAAGCTTTGGCAGCTGCCTGTGAAATGAACCACATTCCCTTCCCCCTCTCTGGCTGATGTACAGCATCCCGGATGGTGGTCTGACAGCATAAACAGCGACAGAAATTTCTCATTCACTGTCTCATAGTTAGAGAGTAATTTCTCCTCTGACTGTGCTGCAGTGTGCTATGGAAATGCAGAGCTACTACAAGGGATGATGGACAATCCTGCTGTGCGTAACTAACAGGTGCCACACAGATTTCACTGGCCAAGCTGGACATGTCTCTGCAGAGGGTCTCATTGGGAGCTGTCATGCAGTCTCTGCTCCTTCCGTCAGGGCTTTATAAATCCACAGGCACACGTGTAGGTTGTGGGGAAGAAAAGAAAGGTGACATCAAATGATCTTCTATATAAATCACTTCTCAAGTAGGTTTGCACCATTTGGTTTCTGGTGCCATTTATGGTGGTGAAAAGCTGGAGTTCCGTTGGTTACCTCTCTGGAGTTACAACTGGATTTACACAGGTGTGACCAAAAGCCATGTTTGCTTTCTATAGAAATCTGTATATTTATCTTTCTTAATAAAGTGCTGAAAAGCATAGGCACAAAGCTGGCAGTGTGTCCTAGCTGTAAAACACAAAAGACAGGAAAGAATATTGACGAGTTCAGAAATTATTTTTTCCCCTGTATTTGAGAGTCAAACGGGTTCCTACTTCTTGAACTGTAAAGCCATAAAAAAAAATGAAAAAGATTCAGCGTTTCCTTAGGTTTATAGCACACAGAGTTGAGGAAGGGAAAAAAGGAAACAGTTTTATTTCTTTTCTGTTTTACAGTCATTCTGGATCCTCTCTGTGAAAAATGCTGCACTTTTTCTGACCTTTCCCACCATGAATTTAAAAAATGTCGCCTCTCTTCTCAGTCTCGGATTTATAGCAGAACGTCTAATGCCTGGGTTGTGCATACACAATTAAAAAAATAAGAATCGCGGTTAGTAATCCGTGTAATACCATGTGGGTGAATTTGGGTGAGCATGAAAGCTCCAGTGAACTGTTCACCTCCACAGTAAATGTAGCAAACAATCCCCTCTAAGTTCACAAACTGAATACTGTTTTCCCATGAAGAAAAACTCTTTATCATGCAGGGTGAATGTGCCCATTAGGATGGCAAAGGAGAGTGGGTCTAAAGAGAAAATTTTTTCCTGACAGCTGTGGGAGACGGATTCTGCAGTCCCGTGGCAGAGCAGGGTCCTCTCAGCCCCGAGCTCTGGATCCTCAGCACACCCAAAGGCTGTATCTTTTCAGTCAGAATCAGCTCTCAGCTTCCAGGCTCTAAAGCCAAATAATTCTGGATTTTAAAGTCTGTTGAGTTGTTTCAATTTGCGTCAGTGAGCCTCAGATCAGAACCTGGCCTATTATGGACGGTCTGTCTGAAAGACTCATTACTTTTCCCTCTCAGCTTCAAGGCAGCATCTGGACTATTGATAACAATCTTGGAGCCAGAAGCTGTGAAACGCATCATGAAAACCGAGCTGAGAGCGCCTGAGTGAAACACAGCAGCACAGCCATTAAGGACTTGTTTTCAGGCTAGGACCTCAACCATCCCACGTGTTTGCCTGCATAAACACACACCGTCAGATGGATTGAGGCTAGAAGCTGGCTTCAACACGCCTTAAAGCATGAAGAGTTATCCCTAATTACAATTTTAACCTATCTAATGTAGCTGTGGATGGTCTAATTATCAATATAAATGTTTAATTACTTTTTGAATCCTACTAAGCCGCTGGCCTCAGTGAGACTGGTGGCAACGATTCACAAAGGTTAGAAGTGTCAATTAGATAGTAGTAGGGCACACTCCAGATGAGAGTGCCACTCAGCACCAAGTAATTCTGTCAGTGAGCCAGTAGGGAATTTAGGCTTTTGCTACCAGAGATGACAAAGGCCTTGCTCATAATCCTTCTGGATATTTTAAACAAGGACCCTTATCTACCACAATTCCTGTATATAGTGGGCACTGTCAGGTTGCTCCGTTTTTGAAAGGTTTTCCATTGTTAGGGTTTATTGGGTGAGAAAGGGCATGTTTTTGGTTTTCCCTTCTAAAGGAGCAGGAGTGAAAAGGCAGAAATGTCCCTGGATTTCTTGGTCAGAGCCACTGTGGCCGCCTCCTGTTGGGAAAGATGCAATGATATCCAGATTATAAAGCACAGATGAGTGGGATGTCTGCAGATTAAAAAGAAACTTAAAGCACAAAAGATGGCTACAATCTTTGCTTGACTAATGCCATGTTGCACAGCTGTCGCTACCAAAGAGACACAGAAGCTACCATGATAGAGAGCAGGACTGCTGCAGGTGCAGTGCTGGAGGACTCCCAGACTGCTGAAAGCTGGCATTGCTGCCCTTAGGAAGTCCCTGTTGCCTGACCCATTCAAGGTGGTCCATGTCTACCTGGGGCAGGCAGTGCAGGGCTGGATCAGTGAGCTTTGTGCATTTCAACACAGCGGAGCAAGGCACGGGGGGCTGTTAAAACTGCTGTCGCTTGCACCAACACACTGGGCTAAGCAGGAGAGGGAAAAAAGCAGATGTGCTTTTAGAAACACTGTCATCATGCAGTTGATGACTGTCCACCAAAGCCTGGATTCAGAGAAGTAGATATCATGAAACAGACTCAGGTCATCTAGGGCTTGGGCTTGTTACAGCTGTCTGCCTTTTACTTCTGAGATGCTGGAACTCGCCAGGTGGGTAGAAGCTCACTGAGCAGGCAGCAGTACAGCTGCTCTCCTAGGAACTGATTCTGGTTACACTTGTCTCTGCCAGCAGTCTGCTGATTAAAACCACATTCATAGCATGGCATGGCACATCACAGAAAGCTTCACATAGAAAGAAAGCAAATCATGCTTGAATGCCTGTGTCTGAGCTGCCTTGTATCTTCCTTGCTGTGCGCTCCCACAAGCCAGAATTTCAAGAAACTCTGTTACATAAAATGCAGCAACTGCATTTCCCTTGCTTTGTGCCCCCAACGAGTAACAATAGCAGGCAAGGAAAAGCTTGTGAGAAATAAGCATTAGCACTGTGAAAAGATATTTTTGTGGAATACCTTTATCTTCTCCTAACTAACTATCCTTTTTGAGCACTTCTACAACCATTGCTCTGAATGCTGTTGGAGCAGAGCTTGGCTCCGAGGGCAGCTTGCTTTAGCTGCTGCTTGCCATTGTTTCCAAGCCTCCTGCTGTTTTTCTAAGCCTCAATGCAGGCCAATAGTGCATTGGTTTCACTTCAAGCTGTTGCGCAACAAACACAAAAACGAAGCCCTATCCCTGCGCTTAACAGAATGAAGGGCTGGGTACAAAAGGTCACCGGCTGAGGGCTGCTACTCTGTAGATTAATCTTCAGGTACACTTTGCCTATGCGTTGTCGTTTCTACAGAAATAGAGCACTTGGTTTTGGGGCTCGCTGTTTGAACCAGTGAATAGTTCCCTTTGCAAAGCAGAGGGCTGGTGCCCCCAGGCCTGCATGGCCATGCTGTGTGCATGTTGCCGAGCGCTCCAGCATACACTGCATTGCTGGAGACAGTGCTGCCACCATCCTTAGCTGGGGACAGCCCAGCTGGTGGTACCGTATCCCAGCGAGGGCTGTGGAAGAGGAACAGGGAGAAACGGGTAGCTCAAATGTGCTGAGGAACCCTGCGGGAGCTGAGGAGAAGAGAGCAAGCTGTGGCTCTGTGTACACCTTCCGCTTGCTCAGCTTGCCACTGAAAAACATTAGAGAATGTGGGGAGTCTGACCAGGGTGCTGGTGCTCTTCAGAGTGAGGGGAACTCTGGAGGTCAGGAGGAAAGCAGCAGGAGACCGCAGCCTCCAGCTTACCTCGTTAATTCACCTTTCATCATTTTAGTTTAGCGACAAGCACAGTAAGCACTGTGACTTTCTTCCCATGACATTTCATCAGGAGAAGGAGTGCAGCCTCGGACAAGATGAGTGGAAAATCACTTTAGGAGTTAGTGACAAACTAACTTTTTCATAACACTCTCTTGTTCAAGAATCAGAAGCATTCTCCCTGCAAATCTGTTTCAGGATCTAGCTAAAGAGCAAAGACTCTGATGATAATTAGCCCTCTGATAATTGTAGCATGTTGAGGAACAGACCTGTTGTATTAGTCTTGAATGCAGTTTTACCATCCCATTATTTTGCTCTGTTTTTTAACCATCTTGCTTGAAGGTTTGGTCAGTTGTACCTTGTCACTTATCCTTCTGTCTCTTGACCTGCTAAAATGAAACACAGAACACTAGCAACATATTAAAAAAATGAAATGGTGAAACATTAGGCATTGATGAAGATTTAACAGGGAACACTTTCATAAAATGTCATTCAACACATTCAAAACCATATTAAACACTTTCTGTACTACAAACAACTACAAATCTCCGTATTTCTCTTAAAAAATCAACCTGTTTCTTCTTCCTTATTCCAAAAATGGATAGAATATAGATTTTGATTGAGAAAGTGGTTTGCTTTAGAGGTTTGGGTTTTTTCCAACTGGAAAAATGAAAAATCTATGCAACTATAGCAAGGAAAGAATAAGAAGGAAGGCTGCACCACAAGAAGGTTATCTTCATTTCACCTTCGTGTTATTCCTAGTTGATTAGTTAATTTTTAGAACTTCAGAACTTTTAAACGGTGTTTGTCTTCCGGGCACCTGGATGTCTCACAACTATTAAACTAGGGCTTATGAACTTAGACGGGAGATTTTCTAAGCTGCAGGAAGAATGTGAATGCCTAATGCTTATTTTGGGCACTCCAAGCCCTGCTGGTATTAAAAGACCTGTCCTAAGTGTTTAAAGACAGACACCTGTCATATGTTAAATTCCATTATAATGATGACTGTAGTGCTAAGCTAATTGATTTGTACTTTTCTTTTCATGCTTAAGGTGTTTATTTAGAAGGTTAAAGATGGATTTGAGTCTGTAACTGAGGTTCCCAATATGAATGCTTTGTTCTTCTTACTAGTAAGTCATACACACACACACACACACACACACACATACAAGCTTCGGTGTAAAGGCAGATGCTAACTAAAAGGCAGGCCACAAAGACAGCTCTCGCTCCTTGAGCTTGTCAAACCTAGGAGCTGCAAACATTTCAGGGAGTGGAGTAATTACTTGGAGCTTACTGGCTTACTGGCAGCACCCAACAAAACGAGACCACTGTGACAGACAATTAAAATATGCTTGTGTTACAGATCTTTTGGGCTTCATAGATTTAATGGCTTTAAAATGAGGTTTGATGGCAAACAGCACTGCACGGTACAATCAGTACTGAGCTGCTGCAAACTCAGTTACCTGAAGTTTCCATTTACTTCTTAAGAGTAGTCCTGATTAAAGTGCTTGATTGTACCCTAGCTTTGACATTTAAGGGTTAACAATTATGTAAGCCTTGTTTAACTGAGAAACAGCTTCTGAACAAATCACAGATGAATAATAAATGATATGTTTATGCCTGTCATATTTTTGAGTGAGCAAATTGCAGTGAATCCATTACTAACGAGAGACAGTCTTTTACAAAACTTAATCCTTATCTTTGTTTGCTCTTGGGTGTTTCCTGTCAGCTTTGCTTCTTTTTCGTCTGGAATGAGCTTCCTCTTATTCCTTTTATGGCCACCTCAGCCTTCTGTTAGTACCTGGGAAACAGAAATAATACCTTGGATATCATCTGACCCAAACTCAAACAAACTAAACATTATGTGAGGTGTTGTCTACCTGATATCTTCAACCATGAGTAAGGACTTGTACAAGTCTTTATGTAAGCATGTAATGCCCACGTTCTCTGACTTTAAGAAATTATGATGACAAACCACTTCACCAGCTTGCAAAATTTTTTTTTTCATGGAAACCCTTAAGGAACACGGATGGTGAATTCACCTTAGTCTGATGTTATCACTCCATATGCCTCAACCAGCAAGAAGTATTACAGGTTCCTTTAATTCCCACACTGGTGTAATCTTTAAAGAAGAACATTCTGTGGTGAAGAGCTGCACTTCGTTCTGTCTGATATAAATAACTGTATTAGGTTAATATGATTAAGGCTAATGAGACTCTGAACCTCATCCAAAAAATTTGTCCTTAAAGCACATTTACCACTGATGAATTAATTAGTAAAATATAAATCACCTTTTAAGCGGGATACGTGCCAGGGTTAGTCCAAAAACACGAACTTCCAAGCATTTTCTCTGTAGTGGCTTCAGCCTGTAGATCTGAGAACAGGATGGAAGTACAAGTATGCCACTAATGCATGCTCTGGCATTCTGAATCTCAGAACCCGGAGAGCAAAGCACAGCGCAGGTTGAAGAGGGAAAAGGGCAGGGTAGGCATCTTTATCTCAGGGGACGGTCTCCTGCATCTGTTGCCACCCTCTTTTCAGTTATCTTTAGGAGAAAAGAGGAGAGGAATGGAGGAATGTTTGGCAAGATTTTGTGAATAGTAGAACTTGGTTCTGGATGTGTTCGGGGGACTGCAGATCTCATGACTGATTTTCTTATGAGATACATGCAACAGTTCCGAAGCAACTTAAAGAAAACCTTAAGAATTACAGTTAGAGCCCTGAAAAGGAGATTAGCTTCACTTCTCTGATATTTGAAAAGGTTCCAATTCCCTTCTAATTTATCTGACTTCAAATGAAACTGAGAAATCAATCAAATTGTAGGTGACGTGAACCACAATTATTACCTAGCCAGACTCCTCCTGACACCACTGCCTCCCTATGACATACACTGGTTTACAGTGTCGAGTCATTTCTCAAGTCAGTAGCTCCTTTTTGAGCTAAGGCATCTGCTGTTGATTCCACTACACCTTTAGGCAAATTGTTCTTATAACTGATGACATTGTTTTATTGTACTTACCCCTATTATTCATTTTGTGTTCATTCAGCCCAAACCACTCACACTTTGTGTCTCACTGCGAGAATACTGAGCGCAATTCACCAAGAAGAGAGGAGACTATGCATGGCACATACTAACTCCCATACAGGCTGCAAAAATTTGAGCTATTAGCCTATGACCACTTTTGTAATACAGTTACCTGACAACAACTTTTAATTATTTTATCGCCTCTTTTAAAACTCCCCTCTACCTGATTGGCCTGAGAAGAAAGTTTGTCATGGGATATGTGTTCACTGAGGACTACCATCCTGATTTTGTGTAGGTATCATGTGATATTACAGGACGTTTGCTCAAAGACGGGTTTGATAATCTTTTGATGCTCCCCAGGAGAATCTGGTTTATTGAGAAAACTAGAAAGTGAACAAGTTTCAGCCTTATTCGAATGTTCATTATACTCATAAAAGAAATAATCTAGTGGAGGTGATCATGGACCGGCTCAAGAAAATCTCGACAAGTCAACTTAAAAACTCCCTGGTAAAAATGTATTGGTTTCTATTTACCTATTTAGCCAGGCTGTTATACTGACATGTAGAACCATTAATCCATCAGTACCAACCAAGGCAGTGCCATCTGCACTCTTCTGACCACTAAATGTTTGCTCTTATTTAATATGTTAATCACATATAGTGTTATGGTAGAAGGGCTAAAAAAGAGAGGCTTGATACTATACACCGCGGTGCTGTCCATATGGTTGCATTAGGCAGCAAAGACCTGATTTTGTCCTTGCTTTGCTCAGTGTAAGAGAGCAGATACACCACCAACGCACATGGTGTTGTGTCAGTGCATGGTAGAGGACGGAAGGTCAGACCTGGGTGTGCAAGCACATGCCGTGCAACTGCACCGGGGAATTCAGTGCCTGCTGTGTACACTATAATTACATCTCTACCACATGCAGAGATGTAGGCGGTAGAAATTGCCTTTATTGAGAAAAGGGACTTCGGCCAAGATTGTGGTGCTGTCACCGGTCGATTTAGAAAGAGCGATAGATTTGTTCTTTGGTACCTGAGCAGCCAGAAGAGCTAAGCAGACAGGATCATAGAGTATGCACCCAATTTACTGTCTAGCTGATCCACAGAGATGGGAAGGTACATCATCAGTCAGAAAGCACTTATGGGGACAGTATGTCTTTGCAACATCTTGTATGCAATTAATTTACACTGTAGGGCACAGCATGTACCTGTTACTCTCCCCAGGTGAATGCAGTTTCTAAAACGAACCCTCCAGTTTGGCAAGGACTTTGATCAGGGATTCACAGTCTCCTTCAGTTGATTTGGAACAACATCATTGTATTTTGTTTATCATTGTCTTACGAAGAGACTGCATAGGCCAAACTCCCTGAGTATTTGAAATCCACATATTTACCACCATTACATTTTCATACTAAGAATTACACGATCAAGAGCCCCTTTAAAATACACTTGCAAGTATAAACCATAGCTTTGTATGTGATTACATATGTTCTTAGTGATTTATAAATGCAAATTCAATAATTACGTTTGCAAACATACAGAGCTGTGATCAGCACTGAGAGATGTCTGGAATGTGTCTGACACTAAACCGCCAGGCCACGGAATTTTGAATCGCACTGATGTTATTATTCTCCCAATTATTTATATCATCATTACCTGATGAATCTCATATGCAGGGTGTGTTTACCTGTGAACTCTTGCTCCTATTCCACTCTCTGCTGGAAAGTTATTGTTCTTTGCAGCATTAGTAACACATTTATTTCCAGTTCAACTCTCTTTTTAATGCTTTCTTCTTTATTTCTCCTAGATTCTGTGTGTTTGCTTTTTTTATTTTCTTTTTTTTTCTTTTTTGAAACTATTCATTAAAGGAAAACTAAGTCCAGGGTTCCTGGACCTGAAAGCTGATATTTAGAGTTCTGTAATCAGATTTATGGTACATAAACAAATAGCTCAATCATCAAAGTTGTTGAGAACCCATAATTATCATCAATTTCAGTATGTATCTAGTTTCCACAAATCAAGAGCTACACAGACTGGTTTTGTAAATATGCAGACCAGTAAGCCTCTGTTTCTAAAACTACGATCTTTAGTGGCTTGCCTGTGAAATCAGTAGCAAGCTTAGAACAGAGGAATTCATAGCTTCTAGGCCTATGGCTGATCCATTCGCTGCCATAAATAGTTATGAACACACAGGTAGTGCCTTCATTAAAATTCTGTCTTGTTTTAACAGCAAATTCATTAATTTGCTAACATGTAAGGTTTCTGTACACCTAGCCCATGGATGAAACATTTGTTTTTATAGCAAAAGAACCTACAAACTCAAAATCACTCTTACAGATTAGTTCCCTACTACATGACTCTTGTAAACTCTTAAATATATAATTTATCATCCTTGAAATATTCTAGCAAAATACACCATTTGCTAGTTTGCAGGAAGCTCCTCTTGTATGTCAGACCTAAACAAAGATGCGAGAAAGAAACCTATTAATGAGGACGGTTACAAAACACCTACCCACCGTCTAAACTTTCAAGGGCATGCAACCATTTTTTTAATATTTTCACACAATGAGCAAAATTTTTTGCTGGGGAGAGACACCAAATATTCACATTAGATCACCCCAGTGGGACTATTCTTTCTTCAGGTTAGCTGCAGTCTGCTTTTTGCTTGCCTTTCTTTGCTCCAGGTGCTATGAAGCTCAGAAGGGTTCCCTCATTATTCAGTTTTTATTGTAGATGTGTCATTGTGCTAGCCCCGTCCTCCCCATCCTCCCCAGCAACATCCGCATGTTGCCATTTGGTAAAGCTGCGGTCGATCAATTCTCTGTAAGGAGACCTTTCAGGTTTTCTTTTATTCAAAGGTTTGCAGAGTGAGGCATTGGAGCAAAGTCAGAAAAGTTAAGACTTTCTACCTTCTGTCACTGCTAGAAGTGGCAAGCTGAAAGCTAGCAGAAAACACTGCCTGAGACAATTACATGAAGTGCGAGAAGGAAAAGATATTAATTTGACACTGAGAAATGCTTTGAAAAGAGTCTTTTCCTGACTGTGTAAATTGAGGGGATAGTATCCACTAACAATAGGTCTTTCACTAATGAAAAAGATTATGTATCTGGATTCCAAGGTTTATTTTGTCACTGTTTTGACAGTCTGTGATGTCTGTAAGTGTTTTTCCAGTATTCCCATGTACTGAATGAAACTGATGTTCATTAACTAGCTTTTGACTTCTGAGTTTGCTCTCAGCTTAATTAATGTATTTAGGCAATTGGGAGCTACATTTACATGAAAATGAGAGTATGGCAGGTGGAACATCTACTTATCGTCTCGTGTATAAATAGAGACATATCTGGGAGTGGACATGGCCAGTGAAAAAATCCAAGCAAAAAGTTTCTGTATTTAGGGTAAAATAAACAGAACTAATGCATATGAAAATATGAAGCATTGTACAATTTATGGGAAGTAATGTGACAATGATGGATGTTATAAGAAAGAGAGTGGGTTGGGGTTTTTTTAATTTCATCTTGATTAGCCATTTCATTACTGTAATGCTTTTTTAGCTTGTAGCTAATTAGCTATGGCTGATCAGAAGTTGCCATAAAAATGCTTTGTACAGTGTCGCCATGTCATCAGAACTTAACATAGGACCAAAACTTGCCAAAAGGCTCCTGGAATCAGCCTGCAAAGGCTGATAAACTTCTATAAAAAGGGATTATGTATCAGACAGAGTGCAGAATGACAAAATGAAATTGCCGTACAGGGTACACAGAACAGCAATATGTGAAAGGAATCGGAGCCTATGCATGATGATGACACACTGGTTTATGTGGATGTTTATCACTAAAAGGATTGTCAGAGACTCTCACCAACAGGAGGAAAGAAATAGAGCGGAGAGACCACACACAGATGAAGCTGGCATAAGGAATAGCGTCATTTTTCAAGCCTTTCCCCACATCCACTTTAGATTATTTGTAGTTCCATTCTTGTTTGCTGCCTTGTATTAGTGAATAATTTGCTTTAATAAAGAGCTATTCAAAGTTCAAAAATAAGACAAGTTGAGTAACCCTATAGTAAGGGACAATACTTTGGGAGATTTTCAGGGAAAAGGGTATTGTGTGAAGTAAAGTGGTTTTTTTAATGAATGGATCTCAAAATTACGATCTGCAGGCTCAAGCAATCTCATATCACAGACTTAACATGCTATGTAACAATTTTTTATGTCAGAATATGTACCTTGAAAGACATGAGAACTTGATGCAAGTCTTGGTGCCTGGCATATGTATGAAGTGTATCTCTTGATATAAATAAATTTGAAGAAGATATTATATAAATAAAAATGAGCACTTCTGCTTTGCTGGCATGAAATAATATGATCATGAAAAATTTATTCTGATTCTTAAAAAAGATATGGACCAAACCGATCCTATTAAGTGAGGTGAAGGGGAAAGATTTTATTGTCCTCAAAATAGAAGGGATTATTCACTGGCTGATCTACTTCCTTCCTCTATGTCTCTCTCCTTTATTTACATTTTCTGGGGCTAAAAGACATGGTTCTGAGCAGTGAAAGCATAAGGTTTGTTCGTGACATTTTTGCTGCCTCGGCTGATTCCATTAATCCTTGCAGAGCTGCACAGGTGGCAGTGAGGGTGTCCCCTCCAGCCACCCAGCTCATTAGGCTTTTGATGCAAGCACAGGAGAGGCAGCATGGAGTGCAGCACCCTGATGCTTATGCTCTCAAAAAGTCAGTCGCTTTGCGAGGAGGCTTCAGTGTCATGACTCGGCAACTGAGGCAGCTGAAGAAGTTCAGAGGGATGCAAACCGATGAAAAAGACTAAGCTATCCAAGGGGAGCAGGGATTTTGGTGCCTTTCTCTCTCTCTGTCTCCTAGCCATGTAACTAAAGACTGCTACAACTGAGAGGCCTTATTTCCACAGTAAGGGTGTGTCTCAGAGCAGCCAAGATTTTGGGGTCCGTCTGTGCTCCGACAAGAGTATTCACTTGTAGTACCCTGTCCCAGGTTTTATGACCCCTCCCAGTGGTGTAACATCAGCTGTTCTGTAAGGCTGTGAAAGCCATCTACACAAATGGAGTTAGGAGACACACAGGGAGCCTTCGCGTGATCTCATGCCAGCATGACTCATGTCTGAGCTTGGGAGGGGGACCCTCTGTGAATGAGAAAACAGCTCTAGATTTTAACTTCTGTGCTGAGATTGTTGGGTGCTAAAAATACAAAAATTTTGTATCCTAAGTCAGTGGTCCCTCTGTTCTGCCATGACATGTCCAAAAGGTTTCAGTAAAAGCTGTAAGAAGGAAGATTTAGAGACTCATAAATATTTAAGCAACGACATATCACTGGAGGAAATGTATTTTTTTATAGGTGCAAGGAAAATATACTTGGGCTCATACATCGAACCATATTTCAATAGTAGCTGGCACTTAAATATCCTTGTTGATCAGAGTTTCCATAACTGATGCTAATACGCAACATGGTTTGATAACCTCAGGTGAGGAAAATGTACTATGACATAACAGCAAATATTCTTTTTACATGTAAATAAATGTCAGCTTTATTTTCTTGCAGCCTACTAAATCTTTTGATATATTTGGGTGAATGCTTCAATAACTATTCAAAAATTATTTAAAATGAAAACTCTACATTCTCCTGATCACATACAAAATCTTCTGAAACCAAGACTAAACAACTACAATTTCACAGTCGCATACATGTAGAAGTGATACATGTGATTGATGTGATGTGACGGTAGGTCACAGGAATTGGAGATCAGTCATTCAGCTTCTTCACTTGGCAAGGCTAATGCCTTGTTCTAGGGCAGAGAGAAGATATTTAACACCAGCTTTGCCCCCTAAGAATAGACCACAAGTTCAGATATTGGAATATTTCAACTTGGACAGTGACCTAGAACACCTTTAAAACAGGATTGTGAAATTGTGTGTGGGTGCACAGAAAAGACAGATAAATGCACATTTACTGGGCTTACTGAAAAAAATGTGAAAAAATGAAAAACTCTGTCTGTTAGCTGGACAATGAAGTTCAGATTTCTTGCTTTCCCCTGGGTGAGGAAGTAATAGAACTATTGTAAAAATTTTGTTTCATTAAAATCTAATGGTTTTGTGGTGGAAAAAATGGACAAGGAATTACAGTTTCCTTAAGTTTTCAGTGTTTAACCTGTCCTTCAGGTTCCTGAAGATGTCCTACCCTTAAAATAATTGATGAGCTCATCAGACCTTTATCCTGTTACTACAGTTTAGACCATCACATTAGGGAACACAATATGAACATACTTAGGCTAATCAGGGTCCTGAAGTGCCCATGATCCTCCCTCAGGTACAATGAGCAGAGACCATCGTTTGCCCTTGGGGTATTGTATACAGCCTATTGGTTTTATTTTCATAATGGTTAGGAAATGGCAGTACTTGGTTGTTGTTAACTGATCTGTGCTGATATTACCCTGCAGGCCTTCTCAGATGCCCCAAAACTCCTGACTATGTGCTCCCCACTTCCCAGCCAGGTCTCCCCCCCTGCCATGGATGGGCAGGAGGCTGGGGGATGTGCCAGCCCCGGCTGGTGTGTAGAAGTACAGTGGATTACCTTACTGCCTGAGCAACAGCTCGTATCATGAGCTCCTACACAGCGAGAAAGAGCATGATCTCGGGCCCTTCCTTCCTGCAGGAAGCTCCCTGGTCTGGTATGGCCCTCTGATTATTACCCCCTCTTGGTAATGCAGGTTGGCGGTGATGAGATCGCAGAGAGAAGTCCAAAGGCCATCAGAAGGGACTTCGGGACACTGGGGCAACTGGCTGAAGGATCAGTGGCACAGGTGGTGTTTTCCTCAATCCTGTCACTGGCAGAGAAGAGCACTGAAAGAGGCAGGAAAACTCACCTGACTGACAGGTGGCTCAGAGACTGGTGCCATTGGTGGAATTTTTGTTTCTTTGACCATGAGGAGGTTTACAAGGCACCAGGCCTGCTGGCAACAGATGGAGTCCAGCTGTCTCGAAGGGGGAAAAGGGTTCTTGGCCATGAGCTGGCGGGGCTCATTGAGGGCTTTAAACTGGGTTCGAAGGGGGAAGGGAACATACCCCAGCTCACTAGAGATAAGCCCAGGCATGTCATGCTCGGGTTAGGGGTGAGATCAATAGCCCAGCTCAAGTGCATCTACGCCAATGCACACAACATGCGCAATAAACACAAGGAGCTGGAAGCCATTGTAGAGCAGGATGGCTACAACTTGATCACAATCACAGAAACGTGGTGGGATGACTCTCATGACTGGACTGCTGCGATGGATGGCTATAAGCTCTTGAGTAGGGATAGGCGAGGAAAGAGAGGCGATGGGTTGGTTCTGTACGTCAGGGACTGCTTCGACTGTATAGAGCTCGACAACTGTGATGACAAGGTTGGATGCTTATGGGTAAAGATGAGGGGGAAAGCCAACAAGGCAGACATCCTGCTGGGGGTCTGTTATAGACCACTCAACCAGAATGAAGAGGCAGATGAAGTTTTCTGCAAGAGGCTGGCAGAAGTTTCACAATCGCTAGCCCTTGTTCTCATGGGGGACTTTAACTTACCGGACATCTGCTGGAAATAAATACAACACAGCAGAGAGGAAACAATCTTGGAGGTTCCTGGAGTGTGTGGAAGATAACTTCCTCAGGCAGCTGGTAAGTGAGCCTACCAGGGGAGGTGCCTCGCTAGACTTGCTGTTTACTAACAGAGATGGACTGGTGCAGATGTGGTGGTCGGAGGCTGTCTTGGGCTGAGCAACCATGAAATGAAAGAGTTCTCGGTTCAAGGTGAAGTTAAGAGAAGGGCCAGCAAAACCACCACCATGGACTTTCGGAGGGCAGACTCTGGCCTGTTCAGGACGCCGGTTGAGAAGGTCCCCTGGAAGAGAGTCCTGAAGGGCAAAGGGGTTCAGGTAGGCCAGATATTCTTCAGGGAGGTAGTCTTAAAGGCACAGGAGCAGGCTGTCCCCACATGCCACAAGACGAACTGGTGGGGAAGATGACCGGCCTGGCTGAACACAGAGTTCTTGATGGGACTCATGAAAAAAAGGAGGGTCTACCACCCATGGAAAAAAGGGCAGGCGACTCAAGGAGAGACCCCTCAAGAAGAGGGGTCTCCTTAGGTTGTGCAGAGAGGAAATTCGAAAGGCAAAAGACCAGCTAGAACTCAGGCTGGCCACTATTGTAAGGGACAACAAAAAATGGTTTTACAAATACATCAACAACAAAAAGCAGGCCAAGGAGAGTCTCCATCCCTTACTGGATGTGAGGGGGAATATTGTCAACAAGGATGAGGAAAAGGTTGAGGTACTTAATGCCTGCTTTGCCTCAGTCTTTGATAGACTGGTTATTCCCAGGGTAGTCCAGCCCCCTGTACCAGTAGATAGGGAAGGAGAACAGAACAAACCTCCCATGATCCAGGAGGAAGCAGTTAATGACCTGCTATGCCACCTGAACACTTACTAGTCCATGGTGTCACATGGGATCCACATCAGAGTGCTGACGGAACTGGCGGAGGAGCTGGCCAAGACACTCTCCATCATCTATCAGCAGTCCTGGCTAATAGGGAAGGTCCCAGATGACTGGCGGATCACAACTGTAACCCCCATCTACAAGAAGGGCCTGAAGGAGGATTCTGGGAACTACAGGCCTGTCAGCCTGACCTCGGTGCCGGGCAAGATTATGGACTGATTCATTGTGGGTGCACTCACCAGGCATGTGACGGACAACCAGGGGATCAGGCCCAGCCAGCATGGGTTCATGAAAGGTAGGTGCTGCTTGACCAACCTGATCTCCTTCTATGACCAGGTGACCCGTGTAGTGGATGAGGGAAAGGCTGTGGATGTCATCTACCTGGACTTTAGTAAGGCCTTTGACACTGTTCCCCGCAGCATCCTCCTGGAGAAACTAGCTGCCCATGGTTTGGATGGGTGTACTCTTCACTGGATAAAGAACTGGCTGCATGGCAGAACACAGAGAGTGGTAGTGAATGGAGTTAAATCCAGCTGGCGGCCGGTCACGAGTGGTGTTCCACATGGCTCAGTTTTGGATCCGGTCTTGTTTAACATCGTTATCAATGATCTGGATGAGGGGATTGAGTGCTCCCTCAGTAAGTTTGCAGATGACACCAAGCTGGGCGGGAGTGTTGATCTGCTTGAGGGTAGGAAGGCTCTGCAGAGGGATCTGGACAGACTGGAACAATGGGCCAAGGCCAACTGTACGAGATTCAACAAGGCCAAGTGCTGGGTCTTGCACTTGGGTCACAACAACCCCATGCAACGCTACAGGCTTGGGGAGGAGTGGCTGGAAAGCTGCCTGGCGGAAAAGGACCTGGGGGTGCTGGTCGACAGCTGGCTGAGCATGAGCCAGCAGTGTTCCCAGGTGGCCAAGAAGGCCAGCGGCATCCTGGATTGTATCAGGAATAGTGTGGCTGGCAGGAGCAGGGAGGTGATCGTGCCCCTGTACTCAACACTGGTGAGGCCGCACTCGAGTACTGTGTTCAGTTTTTGGACCCTCACTACAATAAAGACATTGAGTTGCTGGAGCGTGTCCAGAGAAGGGTGATGAGGCTGGTGAGGGGTCTAGAGAACAAGTACTGCAGGGAGCAGCTGAAGTACCTGGAGCTGTTTAGTCTGGAGAAGAGGAGGCTGAGTGGTGATCTTCTTGCTCTCTGCAACTACCTGAAAGGAGGTTGTAGTGAGGCAGGTGTTGGTCTCTTCTCCCAGGTAACTAGTGATAGGATGAGAGGCAATGGTCTCAAGTTGCATGAGGGGAGATTTAGATTAGATATTAGGAAAAATTTCTTTACTGAAAGGGTGGTCAGACATTGGAACAGGCTGCCCAGGGAGGTGGTTGAGTCACCATCCCTGGAGGTGTTTAAAAAAAAGTGTAGATGTGGCACTTCAGGATATGGTTTAGTAGGCATGGTAGTATTGTGTGGATAGTTGGACTCGAGGTGATCTTAGAAGTCTTTTCTAACCTATGATTCTATGAATGGCAGCACAGTAGACCAGTTCATGTTCAGAGACATAAGCCCAGAGTAACTTGAACTAACTCACCATCCATATTCCTGATAGCTATCTCTAGCTCTTTGCGAATACTCAGGCAATAGAAAGAGTGGGTATGGGAACGTAGGTGAAGGTGGCGATGTAGTCAGCGGGAGGTGTGCTCTTGTGGGAAGAACCAATGCTATTTCCTGCTCTTTGAGACCAAAGGAGAGGCAGAGACAAGACGGTGAGCAGCAGAACTGAATTGCTCAAGGGGCAGTTGGGAGGGATTACAAAATACCCAGCCAGGTCACAGATGCAATCCTAGGACCAGTTTTATACTGATATGTCTCTAGCAGATTACTCCATTTTCAAAAATACTTAAGTGCCTGCATCTGTAATTTGCATCCTAGATGGGCAAAAGGAACCAGCTACACAGAACAGATAACGTCAGTGTAAAACATTAGCTCTACAGAACTTGTCAGCTTCATCCATGCTCCTTTGTTTCAGGAAGACTTCCTACTTCATTCAAATTTTTTGTTCACCTGACTAGTTTCAACTGTTTTTCCTGATGATGATGATGATTGTTTTCCAAAACTAAACACAGCATCAGTTTTACTTCCCATCTGTTTCTAATTATTTGTTGGGCCTATTAAAGAGAACACTGTGGTAATTATTGTTAGAGCAGGAGCTGAGATTTGGAAACCTGAGCACTCCTATCAGCAAATAACTTCAAGCACTTTTTCAGTGCTGCTATGCCATTGCCAGTTTTCCTCAGAGAAGCTATAGGTCAGTGTGTGATTACAGCAAGCCTCTTTTGTGGAAAAAGAAGACGAGAGAGTAGTTTCTGAAAATCTCCTGCAATTCACCCTCAGAATTAAAAAAAGATGTCTGCCTGACAAGTGGAAGGATGGCTGTCATGTCACATTGATGAGCTGACCATGCTTTCACCTCTCTCGTCTAGCAGTATAAATTCATGACCATTAGCACACAGGTGCTCGGTGTTCCCAGCAGTAAAGAAAAAAGGGAGTTGTCTTTATTTAATTCCTTGATTTTTACTTCCTGATTTAATGCAGTAAGTTCAGTCATTGAGCACAAAGGACTCCTATGGCTGTTTCCTGAGAAACCGCTTGGATGGGAATGGGCAACATTTTCTGCTGTTTTTCTGCCAAGTCTCCAGCTTCAAAGAATTAGCTTTTAGGATTTCCCATAAAAAAAGCTGAAGGAGCAGGAAAAATAAAGATTACCACAACAATTACAGCAGAAAATAATCCTCCTTCACCAACAGCTATGGAACTTCCTGATTTTACTTTGCAACCTTGGCCCTAGAAGTTTGAGCTAGGAATTAACCCTTACACTTCTTGTCTGCTGTAACCATTCACATTGTTGTTCTGCCTGGAGGCCCCAGCCAGTGACAGAAGCTCTTTTGTGCTAGCCACTGTTTATGTGTGAGGTATAACGACAGACCCCAACCTCAAAAGCTTAACAGATGCGGAGTTTGATCATCTACCCCTTTTTCTTCTTGTATTGAGATCTGCTCATTACCTTACATTGTCACATCTGTGCTCTATCTAAGAGTCAAATAGTAATTAATAATTAAACAAGCAGAAACTGCTCAGGCTCTGTTGTGTCTGCTTTAACTCTGCACAAAACCAGTTATTATCTTGCTTATGGCCCTTCTGCACTCACACCATTGCAGCCATGGAATGCTGCCATGTAGTTACACATGAGCTTGCAAGAAGTGAGGCTATTCATGAGCTCCCATAGCACCTCTATGCAATGGGCAAGAAATACATAAGAATCTTGCATCCCGAGGTCTCTGGGTTCTCTTCTCTTGGTTTGTTTCTGGCTTGAATTCTGATCCTGCTGCGTGGGCCAAGAAGTATGTATTCCTCAGATGTTTACATTGTAAGAGCAGCAAAGTCTGGTCTTTATTCTTATTTCATTTGTGAGAAGAGCAAAGGCTTTAAAAAAAAAGTCTTTTAAATTGCTTATGACAGCCTATCATGAACATCATTGTTATCCTGTCAGAGAAAATACAGTAGCTTTAGTTCAAAAAGATGAGTATCAGAGCTGGACAGATTCTGATCTAAATTACATGGTATAGATACAGAGCAGTTCTTCAGCCCACCTGATTTATTGTAGCACAGATGAGCTCAAAGTAGGTCGCAGTATTTAATCTGCAGATTAGTATTTTATTCATATTTACAAATACTGCCAAAAGGGGACAAGATATTAATAGAAAGAAACCAACGCAACACAGAAGTAGGTTGTTTTCCAAATCTCCTTCCCAGAAATCTGCTACAGACCGACTGCAGATTATTGAAATAACATACGAAATAGTAATAACTTGAGATGCCTTGGATGAAGTCTACAGTACAAATGTATATTAAAAGATGTGCCTCAGGAATGTAACAAGACCTTACATCGGTTTCTGAAGAAAAATTCCAGTGTCTGCACGAATTTGTATGAACCTGTTACATTTGCAGTCATCCCAGACAGGGAATCACAGGAACCATTCTTGCAGTGGTATTCCTGGGCTGAACGGTGTCCTCGGATGCATGAGGGAAGCACATGCATAACCGTAGCCCATATGGCACACTGGAATTTGGTTTTCTCTTTTTCACTAAACACTACTGTTTCTCATTCTATTTCCAAAGGCAGGAAACTGGCCATATACGCAACTGCTGTGCATACAAAACCACACCAAGATTATGTTGAGAGACAACTCAACATGCAGTTACACATGAGCTTGCAAGAAGTCAAGGATCCAAAGTTCAGAAGTACCAGCTGTCAGACTCTCACCTGTATGGTCACTATGATAAATTTGTTAACGGTATGATCTTACAGTGATTTTCCCTTGGTCCGTGTCTTGTTTGTGAATAGACTACTACTCAGCTCCTGAATGGCTTTTCCATATCCTCATCTCTTTGCTCCATGGCTGGCCCCATGCTTGCAGTGCAAAAGCCTTTCTCTGTTCTTAAGGTTGCTTACTTCTTCATGAGCTTTTCCAAGGTGCTCATCAAAATCTAGTGCCAGAAGCAAAGGCAAACAGATTTTGTGTTCTAACTTCAAAACATTTTGTGCCTGCCCTGCCAAATGCTGAGACAGTTGCCTAGGTCCCCTGAACAACATGTGGAGTGAGGTCGGCATTTCAAGAGGTAATCTACAAGGACAAGTACAGAGAGATGCAGCATCCACCCCAGAAACAAGCGGGTACCTAAGTTTACCCAATGGGGAGACAAGGGAGTCCTGCTTCTCTGTGGAGCTTATAATGCCCTAGTCAATAGAAGCAGGCTGTGCCTCCCTGCGCTCAGACTCCACATATGCCAGGACCTGTGATACCTTTGTCTTGCTTTGGGAAAAGAAGCAGGTTCATTCTTTTCTTTCAGAGTGTGGCCACTAAAAGAGGAGAAGAAGGAGGTGTTGATCCTAACTTTTTATTTGGAGCATTAGGAGAATCAGGGGAATCTGCACAGTCTATTTCTTTTCCACCCAGGAGAACCAAGGTATTGTCTCAAGAAGCTTCCAAATTTCCTCTAGGCTGACAGAGGGACATTCTCTTCCCAGCCCCTGGGAAATTAATTGCTGAGCACAGGAGGTCAGAAAACAAATTTTCATAATGGGACATGTCAGGAATACTGTAAACCTTGGTAGCCCTGCTGCTGACACCCTCTCTTTTTGACTTCTCATCCCCACCCCCCCCCAGCCCAGGGCCTTAATCTCTAGTCTTACTCAAAAAGAAGTAGCACTTTGCTTCCTCATGTATTAATGGTGCCAAAATGGTGGCAGCAGGAAAGACAAAGTAAAGGTCTTGTGTAGAAAAATTTACTGGAAACAACTGATTATTTAGGGGGCGTTAATTATTATTTTTACTATCTTTTCAATTGTTTTCCTCTGAAAGGACTTCTAAGCATGAGGACTAATCACTGATGAGTCATTTGTGAACAAAGATGTTTTGCAGTGATCCTCTGAACATGCAATTATGTGCAAATATATATGCTTCCCCACAGATAATTAATCTCAGGATCAAGGGCTGAGATCATAAATTTCCTTTTAGTTCACATCCAGGTTTTTTCAACTAGTGATTCCAATATGCTTTTCAGCATAAAACTGTACTGCAGGTTCCCAAGTCACAAAACAGTGCTACTTAGCCACATCACAGACTCTAAACGTCATGTAACAAAAGGTAAAAGAATTTGCTCGTGGTGGCACAGTGCTTTATGCTAAGAAATCTTGCAGATGAGTCTATAATCCATAGGAAAAAAATGAATGAAAAGACAAGGGCCACCAGCAGGAGTAGCTGATGATTTCAGAGGCAGGAACTTCATGGATTAATTCCCTTTTTAATCCTCACCCTCCTCCTCCATTCTTGTTATCAGTGACAAATTTGTTACCATGCTACATTTCCAAACATGACATCAGAGGGCATCTTTAAAGGGGAAAATATTTTTTGTTAGATGAAAATCAAAAGGGAGACAGAACAAAACATAGAACGGATAAGAGCTCTGGCTACAAGGTTAAAGGTCTGTTTAAAAATTTCATTATCAATTGTCCTTTACTGTCCTGCTCCCCTTCATTGTGTGAGCTGTTTGCAGTATGGCAGGCTTCCAAAGCTATTTTTCAGATGCTTTGCAGCAGATGTGATAATTACAAGATGCACCATCATAGGATTTTGGCATTTATCTGTTTTTCTTAATTTCATTTTTACTGCCTTTCCTTTAAAGACAGCATGGATCGAGGCCATAAACTGTCAAATTCTGTATCTTATGAGGCGACCAATATCATGAAATGCAAAATGATTTAAATTTTCAATCAAATGGACATAAATTAAAAATTCAGCACAATTCCAATAGAAGCATTTGAAGGCTCCCAAGTGGCATTTCTTTTCTTCCTCTTCTAATCTTTGTAATTCCCGTACTAACACTAAATTAAAGTTTGTAGAAAATTCTCATGTCTGAAATTAGTTAAGGTTAGTAAGAACAGGATTCTAAAGCACTCCAAGGTTGTTTCTCTTCACCTTTTCCTTTTTGCTTTTAGGAACTTCCTCCCCTCAAAGAATCAGGCTCTGTAGCACAATTAATTCTTGCTGTCAAGAAACAAGAATGCTGTGACACTTGCTAATCAGCAGGGAAAAAAGGTGGGAAATAGTCACTCATCTGCTCTGAAAGAAGGATTTCTGTATGTAGGGACCTAAATATAAATAAATCAGAACTGGAATTGGCAATTAGTACGCACTCTGTGGACAAAGCAGCAGATGTGGCTATTCTTTTTAGCTAAAAAGGAGGATCTTGAACAAAGGCAGTGTGCTTCCCCCCCCATCACAATATGACATTGTGAACACACACGTATACACACACACGCACGCACGCGCGTGCCCAAACACACTGCTCACTACAGAAGCAAACTGATTGCGTGGCAGAGAAAGAGAATACAACCTGCAAAGCAGAGGGAGAAGTGCAGGGAAGGACATATGGTGATGTTATGCTGTGCTTGATATTGTCTTGACATGAAAGACAACTCTGCAGGAGGATTTGCAATGCCCATCAACATGCAAAAGGCAGCTTTCAGCTAAGCAGTTCTGATAGCATTCAGCGGCTAACAGGCATTGAGAAGTGTAGGCCACCTGGGGTCACAGGATAACTAAATGCAATCCTGGTTTTCTTGCCTTCACTGTGGAAAAAAAAAAAAATACACAACAGAAGACAAAACAAAACCGATGAGCCCCGACCTCAGAAAAGCAAACAAATTTGCGGCTTTTTCTCATGCAATTAGTTACTACTTCTGGTTAAATTTTTATACACAAACACAGGAGCTTTCACAGCAGTTTCGTATCTCTGTGTGAGATGTCACAGGATAATAGAAGACCCAGCGACGAAAGCTAAGGAGGTGAAGCAAGGGGAGGGGAAATCATATTCCCACCTGAACTGTTGAAACCACTTGCTCCAGTGGCTCTTGTCCAGTTATTTTACATCAAAGCTGTTCCAGGGTTGTAAAACACTCAGGCATTAAAAAGGCACCAGGTATTTGTTGGGCCAAAGGTGATCTTTATGTCAGTCAGCATACTGGGTCAGCACGCAGCAAACCAGGCTTCCCTGCCTTCACCAGAGCTGTACAGGCTTCTGGGCACCACCGGCTGCAAAGCTGGGTGAGGGTTTTTGACGAGTTGCACCCAAGTAAAAGCCAACATATGTTTTGTTTTGTGTAACTGCAGCATGGCTCAGGTGCGAAACAGACTTCCACATATGAAGGCAAGAGCACTTGGCTTTGCAACCATTCCCCCTCATAATATGTGTCTCTGAAGCTTTATTCTTGCATAAGAGTTTTAATTTTGGAACAAAGGATTTTTATGCAGGTAGAATTTTGCATAAATAACTACTATACATTCAAGTTGATTCCATTAACTTTGCTGTATTATTGTGGAGATTTTAGGCTTATGAAAGCCACAGTTCACAGAAAGACTCCTTTTTATTTTTTTAAGCTAGATAATAATACCTAATAAACTAATAATAATAATCCTCAGCACTTATATAATATTACCACTTTTTCACCCTGAAAACACCTTACAAGCACTGCCTATGAGGTGGGAGCAAGTCTTCTTATCCTCATTTTACAGACTAAGAAGTTGAGACAAGTAACTAAGATTTCAGTATTTCACCTATAGTTTAAAACCGTAAGTTACTGAAAATCTTGCTTTTCTTTGTTGTTTCCACTGATCAAGCTCCAGCGTCAGAATCTCTACTACTGGAGTTTTCAAACTAGCAAATCAGCATTTCTGCGTATTACCCAAGTTTTTGTTGCATCTTTACTGATTTCAGGCCCTATGTAAAACAAGTCTTTCTCATTTTGAAAAAAACAAAAAACAAACCTTACTAAATCCTTCCCAAAGGAAGCTTTCAAAACATATTTATTATTACCTTTCCCTTTTTTTAACCTCTAATGTGTCTACAAGTTTCCAGCAGCAAAACAGTCTTCACTTCTTCATCTCTTTTGGCCTAGAAAGCATTTCTGACTATAACTGATGTTGCTCTGCAAATTATTGAGCCTGAGGGCCCACTCATAAATTAAGTGCTATCCCCTGCCCAAATGCTTACCAAAAAGACAGCTCTTGTTAGGAGGAACTGCACTGTACAATTTAGCTAGTGCTCACCAGGAATACCTCTTTTACTTGAGTTTAGGAGCAGTTTAATTTAACGTAGCTTGAGGTCCATGGTGTTTCTCACTTAACAGTGGGCACACATGATATAACATGCCCTTTATAGGCTTGCATTTTAAAGCAGCTTAAGTTCTAAACTTAGATTAAAACATCTTTTCAACTTGCTGTGTCTATATCTCTGCATTTCTCTTTCCTTTTAATATTGCATCCTAAAAATGTAGTACTGGATTTTGAAAGTATTCAGGGGATCATGTTAGTATGACATCTATTTGACAATGTAGAACTGTATTTTGCTGTAAATTTTTTGCCTTGATTCAAAATCCACAGTACTTGCTAGAAAGATTTTTAGTGGTTTCAGGGACTGTCTTCAGACATTCCCTAGCAAACACCAGTGTGTTCTGCTGTGCATGCGAAGGCTAGCTTGATTGTCATCAAGTTGTTCGAGAGCTCAGCAATCCTGTAATATTCAGGCTGCATTTTATTTTATGTTATGCCAATACTAATGATACTTTTTTCCATCTTGTCCTGGGTTTGGCCAGGACAGGGTTAATTTTCACCGGACTACAGGAAGGGGCACAGCCAGGGGGTGGGGGCTGACCCCACCTGGCCAAACAGAGCCCGGTATTCCATACCATGTGACGTCACGCTGGGTTCCGGTGGAGGGGGGCGCGGTGCCAGTCCTGTTTGGGAGAGCGGCTGTCTGGGTCGTGCAGATCGTTGTTGTGTTTTCTGCTTATTTGTACCGTTGTTGTTCCTGTTTTCCCTCTGTTTGCTGTTCTGTTAAACTGCCCTTATCCCGACCCACCAGTTTCCGCCACTTTCTTTTCATTCTCCTCCGCACGCCGGCGGGGGGAGGGGCGGCTGCGTGGCGCTTTTGTTGCCGGCGGCAGACGAAACCAAGACATTAAATTGGCGCCCAACGTGGGGCAGAGATAACGGCAGGGCTGAGCCACGGGTGTTAAAACTGCTTTCTTACATTTTGTTAAATTTTGTTATACGCATTTTTCTGTGTTAAATAGTCGCCGGTAAAAATGTTTCTGTCTTTGATCAGATGGCTGTGGT
>Ga0065711_1002641_pt1 | contig 41885 bp, 25 predicted proteins | sample Hoacrofraction12_FD_59098 | JGI IMG/M metagenome (GOLD analysis project Ga0065711, IMG submission 59098) | Hoatzin crop microbial communities from Cojedes, Venezuela - Epithelial fraction 12 v2 (version 2) | ecosystem: Host-associated > Birds > Digestive system > Esophagus > Crop | place...
TATCTCCAGAGAAGGAGACTCCACCACCTCCCTGGGCAGCCTGTTCCAGTGCTCCGTCACCCTCAGAGGGAAGAAGTTCCTCCTCATGTTCAGACGGAACTTCCTGTGCCTCAGTTTGTGCCCAGTATGCCAAACCACAGCCAAATGTTTTGAAATGCTCTCACTGTTGAAACATATGCTTTTGCATTAGGTGCATTTCTGGTAAAGTCACACCAACCCTGTTCTGATGGGCTGCTTGCTCTTGATGAGAGGTTATTTTATTTTTCTGTGTTGCGTCACATTTTGTGTAAGTCACATGCACATACAAATGCACACCGCACTCACCCACAAGCTCAGTTGCTCACGAATAACTTATCTGTGAAGTAATTCAGCAAACCCTGAATACCATGCAGACAAAAGCATAACTTCAGGGGAGTCCGGTGCTTGGTCAGATTTTGAACTGTAGTAAGGGACATTGTTTTCTTATGCAGCAGATGAACTGTGTTCCTCTGAGCCTCTGTTGTATCACCAGTACCCCTGCCTGTATTTTCCTCCGATTCCCAGACAGGCGTGCACATGTATATTTGTGAGTGTATGTATGCAAGGAGTGCATAGAGTGATTATCTGCCCTAATACTATTTATATCACCGTTGTACAATTGTGATTGTTAGTGATAACTTGCATGTATAATGAAACATTTTTTTAATGTTACAGTGGCTTTATTTTTCCTCTCTACTCATGTGGTATAAGTCTTATTTAAGTCAAAAAATTTGAATATTCTGGGATTTTCTTAATCCCCTATTGCGTGTAAGTCTGTTCCTAGGTGATCACTTATGCCCCTCTGAAGCAGGTGGGATAGGATGCTAAATGCTACCCAAGCAGAACTATCATGAATCACTTCATTTTGTGGTCATGTTGCACAGTTGTAAATAACTACACCAAAGCCAGTAAGCACTGCTTAGATAGTCATACGGTCTCTTAAAATCAGAGTATTACAGTCTTCACAAAACATAAAATTACAAAACACAGTAATGGAAAATTACGGCTGGGAAGAAACTGTGATCCACATTACTAAAATTTGTATATTTACAAAAAATAAGGAGTAAAGTGTACGTGAAATTACATTTTCTACCTGGGGCATGTCATCTGCTTAGCAGGGTCTGTCTGTGCCTTCAGTGTGGTAGACCACTGGTCTGTCAGCCAAGGACTGGTCTGAAAGTTCTGTGCTGTTTACTGGTATTTTTGAGAAAAGACTGTGCAACTGATCCTCGTTGAACAAAACAGTCATAATCCATTGACTTTAATGGCAAAACAAAATTAGGATTAAGAATATATGCAAGCAATTTAAGAGCAGAGACATTTCAAGGAAACTGCAGAGAGTATTTGAGACCAGAAATTTCAGCAATGAAGAATACTTTTAAGAAATTTAAAAGCGTGTTAAGGGATTGAAATATGCAATACAATTTAACTGCCATATACATATATGCAAAAACCACAGACATTTGCAATGTAGAGATGAGGCTGCATGTTTGCAACTCAACAATAACCAAACACTGAATTCACAGGGTACCTCTTCTAATGACGCTCCAATGGATTAGTGTTAAAGGATTTCTGCCAATAAAGTAGAGTTAATGTAAAGCTCAGGTTGGCCATAAAACATAAATATGTCTAAGAATTTAATGTAAAATATTTTTTTTTAATTTTGAATGAAAATAAATATAGTCTGGAAAATCTCTTGAATTTGGAATTTACTTGTTGGAAAACCATTTCTTTGCCACACTTTCGGAAGGGGAAAACCCCATCCCATTTCCTGTCCTAATTCCTGTTCCAACTTGCACGGCATATTTATTTCCAGTGATTGCACTACTTAGCAAATACATTCCTGCCCAAGAAACCGTGCCAAATGTTGAGATTATATCTTTATTTGAATTATAAGACAAAAATAGTGCCACATGCATATTTTTGGGTAGTACTTCTCCCTACCCCATGGTATTAAAAGCTAGATATCAATCTCTCTAACAATGTTTCAGTGAAACAAGCCATAAATCTAAAATCCTGTTGAGAAAACATACATTGTACAGTCACAGAATCACAGAATGGTTGAGGTTGGAAGGGACATCTTTTGGTCATCTGGTCCAACTCCTCTGCTCAGGCAGGACCACCTAGAGTCAGTCATCCAGGACCATGTCCAGATAACAAATATCTCGAAGGATGGAGACTCCACAACTTCTCTGGGCAACCTGTGCCAGTGCTCGGTCACCCTCACAGTAAAGAAGTGTTTCCTGATGCTCAGAAGGAACCTCCGGTGTGTCACATTGTGCCCATTGCCTCTGGTCCTGTCACTGGGCACCACTGAGAAGAGCCTTGTTCTGCCTTCTTTATAACCTCTCTTAAAATATTTACACACATTGACGAGATGCCCCAGAAGTTCCAATTCAACTTTATCTATCACAAAGATTAGCTCAAACCTGTTTTGGCACTGGTCCAACATTTAAACAGCTGCACTAGGCAGCAAACTATTTTAGTACCTAAAACATGGACATCTGTCCTTAGCAAGTTGAGTCCTGATAACAGTAAACATGCAAGATTTTGGGGGGTTTTTTTTAGCATTACAAATCATCCTGAGATCCCGCCACTTGCTTTCTGAGTTAGTCAGCAGAAAAGATGACTACCGGTTTAGACATGGCCCTGTCCCTCTGTGTGTCCATACACTACAGAGAAGGGACAAAGTAGCCTGAAGATGTCTGTACCCACCCATATAGTTAGGACTTCAAACATAGTTAGGACTCATTACATAGAAAAATCTAAATATCTCTGACAGGGTACCTCAGCATTTATGCACACTAACAAGGAAACTGCTTGAAGCTGCATGACAGGACACGTTGAGCCCAACCCCTGTGGGGAATTCAAACCAGTCATCTCGGCCTTTTCCCCTTAGACTAGCAGGGGTCATGCTTTGTAAACAATAGGGAGCCGTCATTTAGCCATGCATGCCCCCATCCAGCTTTTCTAATACCCTAATGGTTAATGTGTTCAGACGAGGTGTGAGATTCTTGTCTTTTCTCAGAGATGTCTTTTTCTAGGAAAGCGTCCAGCTACCCAAATATAGCATTGACTAAGAGGGGACACACTTCCCTTCCATGTTGTAGCTGGACCACTGTATAGTCAGGAGATAAGGGTAGTTACTTTTCTTCACAAACATTTCTTCTAGATCACTCTATTACTATTCATAATAAAAATTATATTATGTTTTAAGCACACTAATCACATATAATTCACTAGATCCACTAGTCAATCTGCCTCTATTCTTTGTTCTTTCTTCACCAAATGCATTCTGAAATGCCTTTATGCAGTCAGAGAAAAATTATTTATCATATATCAAATAAATGAGTCCTATAGAAGATATAGTTTAAAAAATACCTCATGCACACATAAATACTAAAATGAATGTGCTTATCTTGCAGTACCAATGCAATTAAGTGTTGTGATTTTTGTATACAGTCTCGGCAATCACAGCATCAGTTACCATTAATCAGAGGAAAGAATACAATAAATACTTATCTGGATAAAGAAAAATAATCTGTTCTTTTCTGACCACTACCAAAATAAAACACAGTGGGAACACAAGTCATTGACATTTATAAGACTTATATGTTTATATAGCCAGAGAACTTAGCATTTTAACTAGACTTTGACTGATTAAACATAATACTGTAGAGATAAGCCAAGATCTCTACTCTGAAAAATTCACACATGGCTTCGATGTTAAGAAAAAAAGGAGGGTAATTGTCACAGGTGATTCCCTTATGAAGGGAACAGAGGGCCCATCCCACAGGGCAGTCTGCTGCCTCCCTGGGGCCCGGGTAGGTGATGTTGCTAGGAAGCTCCCTGCTCTGGTGTGGCACCTCCTCCCCCCCGCCTCTTCTTCAGTTTCTCTCATATGGTCTCACTCCTCTCCTCTACCCTGCCATTTCACTGCAGAGATTTTTTTCTTCCCCTTCTTAAATATGTTATCACAGAAGTGCTGCCACCATCGCTGATGGGCTTGGCCTTGGCCAGCGGCAAGTCCGTCTTAGAGCCAGCTGGCACTGGCTCTATCAAACAAGGGGGAATCTTCTCACAGCTTCTCACAGAAGCCACCCATATACCCCCCCCGCTACCAAAACCTCACCACGTAAACCCATAACAACTAGGTTTGAAGGGGGAAGGGAATATAACCAGGCTCACTAGAGATGAGCTCAGGCGTGGCATGCCAGGGTTGGGGGTGAGATCGATAGCCCAGCTCAAGTACCTCTACACCAATGCACGTAGTATGGGCAACAAACAGGAAGAGCTCGAAGCCACTGTACAGCAGGACAGCTAGGACTTGGTCGCCATCACAGAAACATGGCGGGATGACTCTCATAACTGGAGTGCTGCGGTGAATGACTGTAAGCTCTTCAGAAGGGATAGGCGAGGAAAGAGAGGCGGTAGGATGGCTCTGTATGTTAGGGACTGCTTCGACTGTATAGAGCTCGACTATTGTGATGACAAGGTTGAATGCTTATGGGTCAAGATGAGGGGGAAAGCCAACAAGGCAGACATCCTGGTGGGGGTCGTTATAGACCACCCAACCAGGATGAAGAGGTAGATGAAGTTTTCTGTAAGAGGCTGGCAGAAGTCTCACAATCGCTAGCCCTTGCTCTCATGAGGGACTTTAACTTACTGGACATCTGCTGGAAATACAACACAGCAGAGAGAAAACAGTCTAGGAGGTTCCTGGAGTGTGTGGAAGACAACTTCCTGACGCAGCTGGTAAATGAGCCTACCAGGGGAGGTGCCTCACTAGACCTGCTGTTTACTAACAGAGAAGGACTGGTGGGAGATGTGGTGGTCAGAGGCTGTCTTGGGCTTAGTGAATATGAAATTATAGAGTTCTCGGTTCGTGGTGAAGTTAAGAGAGGGGCCAGCAAAACCACCACCATGGACTTTCAGAGGGCAGACTTTGGCCTGTTCAGGATGCTGGTTGAGAGGGACCCCTGGGAGAGAGTCCTGATGGGCAAAGTGGTCCAGGCAGGCTGGACATTCTTCAAAAAGGAAGTCTTAAAGGCACAGGAGCAGGCTGTCCCCAAGTGCCGCAAGACGAACTGGAAGGGAATATGACCGGCCTGGCTGAATATGGAGCTCTTACTGGGACTCAGGAAAAAAAGGGGGGTCTACCACTTATGGAAGAAAGGGCAGACAACTCAAGAGGAGTACAGGGGTCTCGTTAGGTCATGCAGAGAGGAAATCAGAAAGGCAAAAGCCCAGCTAGAACTCAGGCTGGCCACTGTTGTAAGGGACAACAAAAAAATGTTTTTACAAATACATTAACAACAAAAAAAGAGCCAAGGTGAAGCTCCATCCCTTATTGGATGGGAGGGGGAATATTGCCCACAAGGATGAGGAAAAGGCTGAGGTACTTAATGCCTTCTTTGCCTCAGTCTGGTTATTCCCAGGGTAGTCAGCCCCCAGAGATGGAAGATAGAGAATAAGGGCAGAATAAACTTCCCATAATACAGAAGGAAGGAGTTAATAACCTGCTATACCACCTGGACACTTACAAGTCTATGGGGCTGAATGGGATCCACCCAAGAGTGCTGAGGGAGCTGGTGGAGGAGCTGGTCAAGTCACTCTCCATCATCTATCAGCAGTCCTGGCTAACAGGGGAGGTCTCAGGTGACTGGAGGATCTCCCATGTAACACCCATCTACCAGAAGGGCCGGAAGGAGGATCCCAGATCTACAGGCCTGTCAGCCTGACCTCAGTGCTGGGGAAGATTATGGAGCAATTCATCTCGAGTGCGCTCACCAAGCATGTGAAGGACAACCAGAGGATCAGGCCCAGCCAGCATGGCTTCATGAAAGGCAGGTCCTGCTTGACCAACCTGGTCTCTTTCTGTGACCAGGTGACCTGCCTAGTGGATGAGGGAAAGGCTGTGGTTGTTGTCTACCTGGACTTTAGTAAGGCCTTTGACACTGTTTCCCACAGCATCCTCCTGGAGAAACTAGCTGCCTATGGTTTGGATGGATGCACTCTCTGCTGGATAACTGGCTGAATGGCCGAGCCCAGAGAGTGGTGGTGAATGGAGTTAAATCCAGCTGGCGACCGGTCATGAGTGGTGTTCCCCAGGGCTCAGTTTGGGGGCCAGTCTTCTTTAATATCTGTATCAATGATCTGGATGAGGGGATTGAGTGCTCCCTCAGTAAGTTTGGACATGACACCAAGCTGGGCGGCAGTGTCAACCTGCTTGAGGGTAGGAAGGCTCTGCAGAGGGATCTGGACAGGCTGGATAGATGGTCCGAGGCCAGTTGTATGAGTTTCAACCAGGCCAAATGACAGGTCCTGCACTTGGGTCACAACAACCTCATGCAATGCTACAGGCTTGGGGAAGAGTGGCTGGAAAGATGCTCAGCGGAAAAAGATCTTGGGGTGCTGGTTGACAACCGGCTGAACAGCAGTGTGCCCAGATGGCAAAGAAGACCAATGGCATCCTGGCTTGTATCAGGAATAGTGTGGCCAGCCGGAGTTAGGGAAGTGATTGTCCCCCTGTACTTGGGACTGGTGAGGCTGCACCTCGAGTACTGTGTTCAGTTTTGGGCCCCTCACTACCAGGAAAGACACGGAGGTGATGGAGTGTGTCCAGAGAAGAACAACTAGAACAAGTCTTACGAGAAGCAGCTGAGGGAACTGGGGCTGTTTAGCCTGGAGAAGAGGAGGCTGAGGGGGGATGTTATTGCTCTCTACAACTACCTGAAAGGAGGTTGTAGTGAGGCTGGTGTTGGTCTTTTCTCCCAAGTAACTAGCAATAGGACAAGAGGCAATGGCGTCAAGTTGCGTCAGGGGAGGTTTAGGTTGGATATTAGGAAAAATTTCTTTACTGAAAAAGTGGTCAGGCATTGGAATAGGCTGCCCAGCTTAGTGGTGGAGTCCCCATCCCTGGAGGTGTTCAAAAAACGTGTAGATATTGCACTTCAGGACATGGTTTAGCAGGCATGGTGGTGTTGGGGTGATGGTTGGACTTGATGACCTTGGAGGCCTTTTCCAACCTTAATGATTCTATGATTCAGCAATACAAAATGGTGTGTAGTTTTAAACGAGTTGACTTGGCCAATGGAAAAAGGAATTTTTACCTTCACGAACCTGGAGTCGCATAGTGAAAAATAATCCACAAAAGTCTATATGTGGCACTGCAATGTGTAAATAACTCATCTCAATCTCCTCAAAGATTGCTGATTGACAAATAAGTTATCCAAATAAAAGAGTTTTACAGTTTATCAGGCTGTCCCATTAATTTTTCAAGCTTTTCCAGTAAAAAATGCTTAAGTTATTTGGATAACTGGAAAGGGGTAAACCAAACAAAAAATTTTTTATATCTTCCTTGAAGTATTTTCTCATCTATGGAACTGTTGTAGCTAGCTGTTTATTCAAGTAGAACGCATTTTATCTCTCCCTGTTTAAATTCATGGCATTAATACTTGTTTGATCAGCTAAATATATAATGGCATAATGTACACAACTACCCAAAATTTGAGGCTTTTTTATTTAAAGAAAACGCAATATGCCTTCACTAGTACTGTAACACTGTAGATTCATTTTCCCTACAAAACAGCCTGTCGAGGAGGTGTAAGCTCCATTGTGTCTACAGAAGTGCAAAGTATTTGCATATTTCAAATCTGTGAAGCTTCATGGATGAGTAAACAAAAATAATCACTGCTGCACATACTTCTGTCAGACAGAAGTTTGTATATATTTCTTTCCTGTGGCTGGAATCTTCATTTTTTTATGTGACCAATTATTAGAGCATGCACAAGGCAAAGTCATTGAATTAAGATCCAGTAAGCCAAAATACATGTACTATAATTGTGACTGTTGTTTCCTCGTAGAAGTTGGTTTGTGGGCTTTTATACTAGCTGAAATACAGCTCCAGTCACAAACAGGCCATATCAGCTATCTTAAAGCATCTCTTAACAAAATGAATGTACATATTATCACAAGAACAGCTAAACAGATTTAGAAGGGGTAGTTTTTAGGAGTAGGTTAGTTGAAAAGTATTTTGAAATATGAAGGCCACCATTTTGCTTCCATTAAAAACAAGGAAACAGAGGGTTCCACTGAAGCAGCACAGAGGCTGAAATGAGATTTTTGACTCCAAAGCAAACAAATAAACAGAAAACCCAAACAATCATTTGCATGTCTCTGTTCAGAAATGCCTCGCAGCTGCATATATTCCCATGGGAGCTTCTTAGAATATGTGGAAGGGAATAATTAATCAATGTTTCATTTAGGTGTTTGTTTTAGAATTTATAAATAAACCATTCTGTTTATTTATTCCCTTGTGTACTGTGCCTTACAGCAAAACATGATAAAATGTATTAGAAATTAAGTTTTCTACTTAGACTAAATGTATTTTTTAGCAGTTATTAAATCAATTAAGATTTAGCAGATAATTGTCTCAGATAGATAGAAAATTTTGTGGGATGGTGTAAGAATCCTAGACTAAAGAATGTAATTCCATATTAAACCATGTGGAAAATGAACGTAAGGAACAGAGATCCAGCAGAACAAAATTCAACATTTTTCAGACAAGGTATAAATCCAAGAGCAAAAATTTTTTTTGCATTTAAAAGGAACAATAGGATCGCTGTGCAGAGACCATTTTCCATTAAAATGTTAGGCATGTTTATACCTACTGTACATGGACTAGAGATGTTTTTTTATTTAAAGTAAATAAAATCTTATTGATTGAGGATTAAAAAAAATCTGTTATGCCTATAAGGCACAGATTATGAGTCCATAAGAATATACATTGCCATGAAAATGTTATTACAGCTGTGAGGAGTTGTGCTGTCTGTTGTGCCAATGAAGTGAAGAGCAAAACCTATTTCAAAGCACAGAACACTGGAAAATAGACCAGGCTCTAGCCTGCATTATGCATTATATTGTATACTTGTATTGGTCAAATTTTTCATGTTGCAGCATACAAATTTCACTGAATGAAGAATTCTGAAGTAGTGAAAAGAAGAAATAGTAGTCAAGCAGAGGCTGATTCACAAGTAATATTCAATGTTCCTTTCCTACAAAATTACTGAAACATGCATACGCCCATTCACAGCAGCAGGAAAGGTGATGCACTTTTATTATGTCTTTTACTCTGAAGAATTTCTTCAGACTAAGATGGAAAGTTATAGCTCTGCTTTGCCCCTGACAGCCTCATTTAACACAGCGATCACAGATTATTGCCTCTTGGTCCCTTGGAAAGGGTCAAGTTTGTAAATTATCTCCATATTTGTGCAATTCAAACTCATTAAACTGATATTGCTAGCTGTTGCCAGAAGGCTACCACATGGTTAGGGACAGGTAGTCAGACTGTCAGATTCATTTTCATTACTTGTGAGTAGGTGATTCCCTCTTGAACAGCTCCAAATCTAATCTAATTTTTTTTTTTACCTCAATTCAGTCATAAGGATTGCAAAACTGAAAAATGTTTGGTATCAGATTTTGCTGTATTTCATAATAAAAAGTAACAGTATGAAATATTTACCTTAATTACTTTCAGAGAAAAGTACAGCAAGAACTCAGTAATAATGGAATCAAATAATCAGTGTCACTCTATCACTGTAGTTGAAATATCCAACTGGGATGCACCTGTCCTTTAATGAATGCATCAATATGTATAGTTTTAGCTTAAATTTCAAAGAAGATGGATGTTCATCCCTAAATATTAGACTGAGACAATCTGGTTTTTTATGCACATCCAAAATAATGCAACACCATTTACACAACATCGGCCAATATCTGTCTGTGGAGGTTCAGACTGGTGATGAAGTACAGTAAGCCCAACAACTACTTTCTTTCATCTATCAGACAGAATCAATTGTCCCAGTCTCAAATTTTACCTTTTGTTTTATTTAAGAGGTTGTGTTTTTTAAGCTGTAATGCTGTTTTTTAATGTCTTCAATATCAACAATTTAAGCAGAGTTTTTATTCAGTAGCTAGAAACTTTGATATATAATTACTTTTTTCCCCACTCAGTTTATGCAGACCTGGGTCACCACAAGCGCTAAATTGCGGAAATGAATCATTTGTCCAGTACTAGTCATTTAATAAAATCAAGGAAATGAATTAGTGGAATTAGTTTCCTTCCTTTGCCGGCTAACTTGTTGCAGCAATCACAAGGAAAAGGGGTTTATCCCCACTCCGGCTGGGTTATGAGCCCTGCGCCGCACGCTGCTGCCAGCTGCTCCCATCGCAAAAGCCGGCCCCAGGCCCCCGAACGTGCCAGGTGGGAACTAAATGTCCGTCCGTGACCTGGCATGTCCTAATGAAATCCCATTGCCAAAATTGCCAAATTCCTGGTGAGCGATGGGGCCGGCAGGCGAGGGAAGTCCTGGCCGGAGGGCAAGGTGGAGGCCTGCCGGGAGGCGCGGGGAGGCTGCTGGGTGAGGGACAGCAGGGTGAGAGGTGGCCATGCCACAAGGGAGGCCGGGAAGTGGGGGTAGTCGGGGTTGCCGGTGAGGGAGGCCGGGGCCGACCACAGGGACAGGACAGCGCCTCAGGGAGGCCACCAGAGGCCCGGGGAGCTCAGGAACTGTGTTGCAGATGCCAGCCCCAGCAGGGAGGCAGCCAAGGCAGGTCCTGCATGGGGGTTATGGAGGTGTGGGCCGCGAGGGCCGCAGGAGAGGGGGAGGGAAGAAAGGAGAAAGGAGGGAGGAAGGGAGTGAGGGAGAGGATTTCTGCATTAAACTTTGTATTTATAATAAAACAATTAGGATCTGCCTTGTTAAGAAGTATTGCTCTTTGAGTTGACTTCATTCGAGACAGTATTCTATTGCAGCTGCAGACAGAAAATTGAAGTAACAGCCTACCTTCATCACTGCCTTTTCCACTTTTGTGCTTCATTTTCAACTCTTATTCTCTGTTAATGGTTTTTTATTCCAGACTTGTTTTAATAAACAGAATAAACTTTATTCTGTGCTGAAAGCAATTTAAAGAACAAGTATAAATTAATCGTCATCTCATAAGAGGTGACATAATAATGAAGCAGTCCTGTTATCATAGAATCATAGAATGTTTTGGGTTGGAAGGGACCTTTAGCGGTCATCTAGCCCAACCGCCCTGCAATGATCAGGGACATCTACCACTAGACCAGGTTGCTCAGAGCCCCGTCCAACCTGACCTTGAATGTCTCCAGAGATGGGGCATCTACCACCTCTCTGAGCAACCTGTTCCAGCTTTTCAGCACCCTCATCATAAAAAATTTCTTCCTTATATCTAGTCTAAATCTACCCTCTTTTACTTCAAACCATTACCCATTGTCCTATCACAGCGGGCTCTACTAAAAAGGTTGTCCTCATCTTTCTTATTGTGCTGAAAGGCCACAAAAAGGTTGCACTGGATCCTTCTCTTCTCCAGGCTGAACAATCCCAACTCTCTCATCCTTTCCTCATAGCAGAGGTGTTCCAGCCCTCTGATCATCTTTGTGGCCCTTCTCTGGACCCACTCCAACAGGTCCATGTCCATCTTGTCCTGAGGGCTCCGGAGCTGGATGCAGGACTCCAGGTGGGGTCTCACCAGAGTGGAGCAGAGAAAGGGACTTCACATTATCACACAAACATCATTTCTTCCCTTTGAATATCTTTCTTGTGATGGCCAAGTCAGCAGGCTAATATTTTGTGATCCAAAAAGCCAGTCATGCCTCTGCCTTAACTCCGGCACCTTTCATGGAAACAGAACTAGAACAAAGGGATAAATTACCAGCTTGGCATAAGGCCATATACAAAAGCTATTGAATAGCTTGGGATGATTCCTGTTACACACACAATTATTGGGTCAAACCCCATTTAAGGATGGTCCTATAGCATGCCTGTTACAGAGATCAGGAGTGATAGCAGTATTGCCCAATTACTGATTTTTTTTTAAGAGGATCACCTCTGGTACACAGTTAAGTCCCCAGCTATAACTTCTTTGAAATAGTCTTTTGAACTGCATGGCCAAAATGTGCCTGTCTGTGTTCTTCCATGACTGAACATAGGCAGTACCATCCTTAAAGCTGTAGGAATTGTTGGAAAGAATGATCAAGAAAAATAGCACGAGATTATTTGTTAGCACAGACTGCTAGTTGGACAGCAGTGAGGAGCTAATACATCAGTAGCAAAAAAAAAGAAAAAAATGATCACAAGTAGTTCATAAAAATTATTATAAAATACAGTATTCATTACAAATATCCAGATGTATACATCATTGAAAAGAGGAAAGGTGAAAAGTCTGATCATTAGATTTCTGATTTTGCCAAGATGAACATTTAACAAATACGTGTACATACATATATAGAAGCATAAATGTATGTAGGATGAAAGGGAACTCTAGAACTCCCAAATCAGAGTGAACTTCCATGCCAGGTGACGTTGCTCTGGCTTCGTCCAGCTCAGGTTAGAGCAGCTGCACAGGTGGAGACCGCAGAGCCTCCCTGGGCAGCTGGTCCAGCCTCACATGCTTAGCCACTCTGAATCCACGGTCATTTATTTATTATTTATCTGTTATTGAAGTATAACATCCTCATGGCAAATAAACCCAGTCACACCTGTTGCTGGTATTCACTTTATTCTGCTTTGCATATTTACATAGAAACTACCTAACTCCCTGTGACATAAACTGAAGAAACTAACAGATACTGTGAAGGAAAATCTTTCTTCCTGCAGTTAAAAGTGGAAGGATTTGGCCACATGAGGCTGTACTGATATTTTCCCAGTGATATTGACACGAGTGAAAGCTCGTCATTAGCTCTTTTTATTAGTACTAGATAATATCACATTCATTGCAAGATTGGTCTCCAGTCTCACAAGGTCACCTTGAAATCTGTGTACCTCTGGGGCAAAGAAGTCGCTACAGTTTTACTAGCCATAATCTGTAACAATAGTTCAGATGTATATAGAGGCAAAAAAGTCCGAGATAATCTGACTCTGATCCACATTCATAGTTTAAATGGAGGCTATCTTTGATCATATTCCCCATCTGTCTATTTGTGTGCATACTAAAAGAAAACAGAAGTAATTCAAAACAAAAAAAGAACAGTTATCTGAATGATAATTTGGGGGATGTTCTTGATCCAGGAGATAGAGGAAGACATATGGTTTTTGCATGGTCTTTTTGGAGGGGCAGAGGGGAAAATTATCTACAGATTATCAGTGTGTAGGTGTCTGAAGATTATGATGAAAGGGAATTTATTTTTAAAATAACATGTTGACAAAACAGGCATATGCAATTTCATCATAGACTGTTTAATTACACACCCTTATGACATACACTAATACAAAAATATCCATTACAGTGATATTATCCCTTTCTTAGTTCAGCAGGATGGCAACAGTTTTCATCTAAAACATTCTGAACAGCTTCCACTACAAAGTTAATCAAGTTTATCTTGTAATTCTGAATTATTTGGTTTTGTATTATATTGTAACATAAAAGTTTTCAAAATATTTTGGAAAGCATTTCAAAAGACAAACTTAATTCAGTTCTGTCTGCCAGAGCATCCACATGCTGAACGTTGAAAAATCACATTACTGCATGAGTCAAGTTTCTCTCATCCTTTCACCTAATTTTGTTCTCTGATTTTTACGTCAAAGATACACATTTAGAAATATTTAGAGTAAGCCCAATGTTGCACGGAAAATACGTTTTCTACTCTTGCAAAATCAGTCATTTAAGTGTTTTCTTTTATACACACACGGAGTAATGTAAATTATTCACATAAACACACACTAGTTTTGATGCTATTCTTAGTGTAAGATCTACTTAAAGACTTGGATGCCTTAAACAGAGTCTGAGTGTCCTATGACTGATTTTCTTCCTCCTTGTGACTGAAAAAGGCATTCGTAAGTGTCAAGACCAAATGGCTCTTTTTGCTGTTTCTCTGACGCAGCTGCAGAATTGCACAAGAGGAGAAAGAAAATTGAGAGTGTTATATTGAGAAACAGGCATGTTCATGCATGAAGTTCAAACAAAATATGCTGGCAACACAGAACAAAGTTCACTGGGTAATTCCAAATACATTCTTTGGGTAATTTTTCAGAGGGCAGTGATCACAGGGTTAGCATAATAAAGGCTCTTCCAATAAGTAAACTGCTAAAGCAACTAAAAAAGCCCAGCTTCTCACACACTTCCCTTGAAGCACAGATGTAATGCCAAGACCCTGCCAGCATACAAGCTTTCTGTGTGCCTGCTATGTTCTGTATGCCTCCTACTCTGCTCCGTATGTTCTCCTGGCCTGCTTTTTCTTTTTCATGTGTGTCTCCTGTGTAATTTTGCTCTTCTCCGTGTCATGCTTTGGGGAAAAGAGGATCATCCATTCTGACAGGCTGCATCCTGATTCCTGTTAGAGCTCCTTTGAATAAAAAGGACTCTCCTCGTACCACGCTTCTGAAGTACAAGTCATATGTAGGCAATTTTGAGCTAGTGGAGTACTCCCATCATAGTTTCAGGTCTACAGGTGTGCCCTGGGAAGTGAATGTATCTGGCACTGTCAGGATCAAGATATGTGATTTAGGTTAACCCACATGTGGAACGCAGGTAAAACTATACTAACGCAGAACCCCAAAAGGAGAAGGCAGCTTGGAGATGTTCTCAAATGTAAGCCACCACCATAAAAATCACAGAACATGACTGATGCCATCAGGATTCACCCCTCCAACAAGTGCTGATGTTACAAAGGAATGCTAGAGTTAGGATGGTGTAAGGTGTTTTAGAACATGCTAATATATGCTAATAGAGTTTGTTCTGGTACTAAGCTGGAAGGAATAATGCATGGAAACTTGTATGTAATTAACAGTCACCCTCTTATCTTAACAGGATGGCCTTGAATTGATCTATTCTGTATCTTTCATGTGGGTTAGCCTACACCATGCAGTTATTTTCTAGACTGTAGTCTACACAGCATCATGAATTCAACTTTTCCTCTATTTTGTGAATACATAAGTGTATTTTGCATAAATGTTTATATATTTTAAATATACAATTTCTTAGCTCTTCCTGCCTTAAGCCATGCAATGATAGTTAGACCTAAAAAAGAGTATCTGGTGGTATAGCAGATCCACTGTAAATCTACAAAGAAATCCTAAAGTCAGAACACATACATAAGAGATGGAGAATAGCTCTACAAATGCTTTTCAGTAATTCTCCACTGCATAGCCATGAAAAAGCATTAGGCATAGAGATGGGCGAACACAGCTGCAGATTCCTCTGTGATCCTGTATCAAGAGCTGTTCTGTAGATAATCCATTTAAAAATGCTCTTTGGCTTGAGCTAGCATGTGCCAAGTTTCTGCATCAATCATGACATTCTGCCTTGCCCAGATAGAAGCCAGTCAACAACTAATGCGATTACATGGCCACGATAGTTTTTAACAGGAAAATGGCTCAGTAACTTGCAATTGGATTTGAACCAATAATCCCTTGAATGGAAAGGTGGATTTTCACGTAATCATGCTGAATGACCACTAGCAATGGAAACAGGAGACAGAAGTCCAAAACAAATCTGGTTTTCTCTGTCTTTTTTTAAGGCTTCAGTGTGTTAAAATGTTCGTCACTTAGTTTGGAGGTCATACCTCAAACATTTCTTTGAGAAGAACGAAAGATTCATTTGGATACAGTAGACATATTCTGATCAGCAAAATATTTAATGTGAATGGGCTGTGTTCTTCTTTGCAATCTACATTGCAGGGTATTGCAGCTCTATTAGAAGGCAGCAACAGTCAAAGATGTCCATGAGCATCATTTACTTCCTTTTGAAAGTGCAATTACGGTACAGTAAAGTTTGTACTATCTGCAGCTGAAAATTTCTTATTAACAACATATGAAAATTTAAAGTATCATATCCTAGCACCAGTGTTGTATGTCATTTTAGCAGAACTAAATGCTATTTTAGTTTAGCAGAACGCATTTTATCTAAATAGACAAAATGCATTACTTCAGACTACAAAATGAATGAGACAAAATGCAATTCACACTAGTGAGGCTAATTGTTCCATTTCATTCAGGTGAACAGCAACTTACTAAACAGCAACTTGTTGCACTGATTTCCCTGTTGCCTATATTTTTTCCTGAGTTTACTAAGGAAAGACAGGAAGCAGAGCACAAAACCTAAAACTTTTGCTTTCTGAACACATGGGCATATCCCAGCAGCAAGTTTAACTGCCTCAGTCACCCAGCACAAGGTGTAAACGCTGCTCTAGTGTCAGAGCAATCAGAAGACACCACTGAAAATCCAGAATAAGATGCAGCATGAGGATTACATCAGCAGAAGCATACGGAGCCTACATTTGCCTGCTCCCTTTGGCTATCACAAACAGCACATTTAATGGAAAATTTTGGAACTTTACCTGGGTCATCTTACTATGAATTAGTAGTTAGCAATTACTTGATAATTTTAATTAATCAATATTTATTTTTTTTAAAATCTCTCTGCAGTTGTAAGCATTTGCACTTTCCCCACATTTCTAGCCAGGAGAAGCTATCTTCAGGAGTTAGCTGGCTGCCTGCAGTCTGAGGATCTTTAGTGAATGCAGGAGTCCTTACGTGATCTCAGGCTGACCCTTGCTTGACTCTAAGTAAATCCAGGCTACGGTAAAAAATTGTGGCTTCTACATGATACATAGAGCACACCCCTCATATTAGGTTCCATTCCTGTCTAATGTTGCATTTGCCTGCCAGTCCTTCATCACTGGAGAAAACTAGAGCTGTTTTTCTATGGTGACTTTCCATCCATCGGACATCTTTGCATTCTCCACTCTGCTACTTACATTAATACTTCTTTCTACAATGGATTTTGGGGTGAATATTTTTTCCCCACTTTTATGTAGGTTTTTTCATACTACTTCTTATGTTCTCTTTTTTTTTTTTTAATGTAAGCCTTTTAAATACTACAAGTGAGTTTATTGTTGCCAAAAAAGGCTGGATTTCTTGCATTAAAAACTTCTGTGCTCATCATCCTTTATTTTGAATAATTTATTAGTCCAAACCCCAAGAGTACTTTAGAAAAACCCGAAACCATACCTCCTGTGAACATACCACACCCACATCCACAAATGCTAATCAGCTGAACACTCTCCCTAGAGTCTAATTAGTATATCTGAGCCATTTGCTTTTGTGCGGACGTAATCTATGGCCAAAGATTCAGCCAAAAGCATGTCAATTCTAAGTGTTCTTGTTGCTTTGCATCTGAAGTAAAATGACTTTTCAAACCTCAGACTATGTTCAAAAAAGACCAGTAAAAATGCATTACCTCTTCATACAGTGGGTAAACTAGCACCTCTGTGTAAGCCTCAGAAAGTCACTGGATCTTGCCTCAAGATGTAGTGTGAGAAATGTGGGCACAAACTGAACAGGGTGGGTAGTGTTGAAGGGTGGGATTCATCAGATTTAAACCTCAGGAAAAGCTCAAAGGGCTGGTTCACATCCAAAGACTTGACTGCCAGTTTTGAACTGTGCCAAAACAAAGCAGTGACCTAAATATAAGACTCAGCATTGTGTCTTCTATCTTCCTTCTTGTTCTATTTTTTTTTCCTAAATAAAAGAAAATTGCAGTGATAGAATCCATCAGGAAACAGAAGGAAAATGATGGAGTTTTTGAAACTATTTCACACTGAACAAACAGGTGATTCAAATGAGAAAGGGTAAGCAGACAACTGGTTTTCAGTCCACATCAAACAAAGGAAGAAAGAAAATAAGTCCATCTATCCTTCTGGTTTTTACAGCTCATTCATTTAATAAAGAAAAAAAAACAACCCCAAAACCTCTTCTAACCTAATTAAGTTAACAGACTAGTGAGGCTGCCGGTTTCCTATTTCATCATAATTATTTTTATTTTAATTAATTTTGAGAATATTAACATTAGCTTTAATGTTGAGGTTCCTACTTCTTTGTAATCAGATTAAGCAATTCCAAGGTCTTTCATGTGTTTTCTAGTTCTCCTTTCAACAGCTTTCATAACTGCCTGCTTCTATTTATATTTCTCCTACCACAAAGCCAATGTCACTGAGATACTTCTGCTCTTGCTCGTAAGAAATGTTAAATCTGCTATTTTTGGAAAGGGGCTCAGCATCATTTGTGCTGACTAATTACTTTCATTTCTCTCATCTTGTTTTCTGTTTTCCATCTCTTTTATTTTGGATTAACCCCTTACTGCTAACATTCTCCAGGCATCAGTCTAGCCAAGCCAGGCTACCACAGCGCTGACAGCTCCTTAACAATAGGCAGAGATGCTGGAGTATTTCTGTGTGACAGGCTGCAAAAAAACATCCCCACTTTCTTGATATAGTCACATTCAGAGATAAGCTGTGACGGGTCACTTGTTTTCCTCTCGCACTGCTTGTTCCTGCCCAATTGAGCAATGGCAGCAGGGAGACATTTTTCTCCTAGCACTCATCAAGATGTAATAACAGGGTTCCTATTGTTAGAGAGGCAAGCCTTGCTTTTGTTGGCACCGATAAGAGTTTTAATGTAAACATTGGCCTTGAAAGACAACATACTTGTAGTTAAAAGAATACAAAAATGTCTAATAATAACATATCTTCATTCTGAATTCTGACACGTGCTTCTGAGATTGCCAGTCTTTCCTGTTTCAAGTCATAAACCTAACACCGTACCTTAAGTTACAGCAATGCTATAAAAGATATAGAGGTCAGAATACAAGGTGTCTTTCCCCCTCGTGAAGCTTGTTTAAAGCTAATAGTAAAACCAGCCAGAGGCTTCTCACAAAGAAACGGATGTAAAAGTAAAGGTCAGGATCCTGGCTCTGCCTGCCTCTGCCTTGGCCAGAAGAACCAGCACAGCAAAGACGTGGAAGCAGCTCACTCTGTGCTCCTTCAAAGGGCCAGCAAGGGCGACACTGGCATGTGGTATGCATCAAAATACAGCGCCTCCTGTTCTTTGGTATTAGCTATCAGACTTCGTTTTACTTTGCTCCAGGCCTGCAGGTGCACAAAACACTTCAGGAGCTCCTAGTCCAAAATAGTTTCCAGGTTGGTACATGCTGTCCCTACTCTACTTGCAAGAAACAGATCTCAATACAAGATTTAGCATGACCTATATCTGAGTATTAAATGTTTTTTAATAGTGTAAGTCTACTCATTAAATCTTTCTACAAACCAGATAATTTTGGGAGTAGTTGGAGATGATAATAATTTTTTGTACACTGGCCTGCCCTTCCCTGGCTGCAGAAAATGAATGGAATGAAAAAGTCACTTTGTATTTGGCCACTACTATAGTTCTGGTGTACCAGAACAAAATTATACCACTGTAAAATGAAAAGTCAGGAAAGGAAAAAAAAAAAAAAGAAAAGCAGCTCTAAAATGTCAAGCTTGTACATCTAACACTAGTGATTTAAATTCATGCTCAGACAGGTAACAAACCTGTTCCTGAGGTCGAAGTCCCTCCACTGAGCCAAGCGGCTGATTTTGCAGATTTGGTTTCTGGTTGCCAGAGCACTGTCCGAATGTAAAGAAGTTTTTCAAAACATTATAGTTTATTAAAAAAGTCATCAGTGGCCTGACAATAATTAGCCACAAGATACACAACGTCATTAGGACCAGAAAGATCAGTCATAATGACATTCATTTTTCTATTGCCCACATAAAGCCAAGGGTAATGACTGCCAGATATATCCCATCCACTTTGCTGGTCTTACTGCCAGGGAGTGTGTATAATATCATTACAGACCTGGGCACATTGCTGTACTATGGCAGATGCTTATTTAAACTGCCGTCTTCCAGATTCGTGATTTATGTTTAAAACGTCTTTAGTCCCAGTGCTTTAAAACATAAAATGAGTGTGTAATCAATGCAGCAATGCCTCTCTGAGTTCACAGTCTGGAACAATGTCTTGAAATGGCATAAATTGTCCTGCCTGGAAGGATGCTATTGCTGAAGACTGATGACAGTTCTCTTAACATCAATTAATTCACTACCAATTCTACTAGATCATTACTAGGTAATCACCCACACTGGATGTACCTACAGCTTTTGGTAAAAGTTTACTGGGCGAGGTTAAAGATGTTCACATCTGTGAAGACATTCACATCTTTTCACTGCATGTTTAAAGTAATTCCCTGCCTTGCCAGGAAAGTCAGGAAATGAAGAAATACGTCTCTTCTGAATCAAACTGATCCCTCGATACTGAAAAACAGACATTGTCTTTTGTTGTTTTAGATGCCTGAGAACCCAATTATCCTTTCTCTAACTGCCAAGCTTCTTTTAGCTTCTCAAATGTCTTATGTTGCTGAGTTTAATTAAGTGTTGTTTAACATAAATGTAATATTAGAGGAACAGAAACCTATTCAACAGGATTGTGCAAGAAAGTGGAAAACAAGAAAGAAAGCTCATTGAGTGACCCAGCTACTTAATTTCATGGTGCCTACCATACATTTCAAATCCAGTGAGTTTCAGAAGTCACTGTTTATCTATTGCATCTAAATTGTCAGTGATATCCATGGATAACTATGCTCCATGCTCCAAGGAGAGGTTATTGCTGGGTCCACAGAGACGTTGTCTAAACCTTCCTCATCTCCCCAGAAAGCTTTTCAGCTTTCTAATAAGCAGCAAATACTGCAGCGTGCCATGAATGTGCCACAGTCACCTTTCTGTTTTCCGACGAATTTATGAGCACGCTTTCCTCTAGAACAATTGAAGCTTACTCCATAATGTGCTACCAAGCCTGTGGGAGAAAAAAGCCAGAAATTGCTCTATTTACTAAAAACATATGCTGCTTTTTTCTTGAAGATTATTTGATTTCAATTAGTTAGCATAAGGGAAAGAGGGGGAAAAGGAGGGAGCAAGCAATGTAGAATAAACCATACACTATACTCCAAAAGCGGCATTTGGCATACAGACAACTTGGTAAATAGCTTCTTAGTAATAATAATTAGCTTCTGTCTGTTTTTCTGTCTACTGTTCAGCTGTGTTTTGCTGTCACAGTAGTTCAAATCATCTTCTTTCTTCCCACATAGCAGATATAACAGCAGATGAATTATTCTGGCACTGTTCAATAATTAAGTTTTTTATTGTCCACAGGGTTTACATGTAGCTATTTTTGTAACATGAGTGAAATTGCATTACACAGAGAATTTTTAAACAGTTGCCCTGTCACTTCTTTGCAACTCTTATACTTGTGGAGGATGAGTTGAACAAAGTAGTTTATGAGCTAGATACCGGCTCCACTAAATGAAGGACTTCAAGATGGGATCAGACTTCTGGGATTACAGTTACAGTCCCAGGGCAGCAGCATTCCAAGAGTGCAAAGAGATGTTCAGATGAAAGAGGAGGGTGATGAGCCTTGGAGAGGATGACTTTACATATCTTCCTGAGACCATTTCTTTTTCGCTGGATCATATTTCTGATTTACCTGGACTGTAACCACAGCTCCAAGGACATGTGTCAAGACATCTTTTCCCCTTCTTGTGTACAGAAGATATGTTCAGGAAAAGGTAGAGTTGCATGCTGCAAATTTTGAGTCCTCCAGACATTGAGACAGAGTCCTTCAAACCCTTCTTTTTCCCTTTTTCTCCCTTCTTCATGAGACACTATCTTTTCACCGGGTTTCTTCCATCTTCCTTTCCTCATCTATACCCTCAGTTTCTACTTATTCTTACAAACATTTTAAGGAAATTTTCATTCAGTTGCTGCTACGTCCTCCTTTAATAAACTGTATTTTTTTCAAATTTTGTGGGGGGAATTGTAAGGGACTTTTTTCCTAAATGTATGGATAGACTGCTTCTCACTCTCATGATGTTAGAAGGAGGGCAAGTCGAGGAAAATATGAAGGATAAAGAACACAATTGAATCAAAAATTCTGCTTTTCATTCACAAACTGTTTGTAAGAATAAAATCTTGCTGCTGATTGTCTCGTTACAATCAAGATGCTCAAGTAAGACTAGTAAAAACTCTATGATCACAGCAAGAAAGCTGCAAGAACAACACAAATCAGGCAGCAAGGCAAAATGACTCTGTCAGACAAACTGTTTATAGCTTTCTTGAAAAGCTTTATTGTAAGTTGCTTTGGAATAGAGAGAAGGGAAATAGCTAAAAAAATAAAAAAAAATAATAAAACTTTCTGTATTTGGAGAAAAATATTCTCATGTCACAATACTAATAAGACAACTTCCTGCAAAATAAATCTTAAATCCTGACTGAAAAAATATGTATATCATAAAAATGGAACTGTCTAGAACCATCTACTATCAAGCAGGGATGAACATAAACAGAAAAAGAAAATTACAAATGGATGAAAAATGTTGGTATAAAACTGCCTAGAAACAAGGATGAGTACAACAAGCTCCAGTGAAACTTGGATGAGAAAGCAGCTTTTAAAGGCAAATTTTCCTCTTCGGGGTAAACAAAAAACAGATTGCAGAGAGGTATTTATCTATGATAATTCATGCTTTTCACAGACAATTTTAGAGTGCTGAATCTCAGGTCAAGGCAAAGAACAGCTCAGACTAGAACTCGATGAGCAAAATCAAGCTCTCAGAAAAAATCAAGCAATTAAATTAAGGTCACCTGTGCCACCTTGATTCAGGCTCTCACTGTATCATCTGCATTAGCATGGATGTTATTACATGTTCGTTATTATTTTATTACATTCAGTGAATAACTGCAGTACACAGAGTAGATGGTGTTTAATTAATAGAAAGCAAGACACTAATTTTTCAAATCCTCCAGCTGCAGTGAAAATTAAACTTAAGGTGCTGTGATGGCAATCACCTCCATTATAAGAGCTGGCCTATGGGACCAGATTTGTGATCATGCAAATAAAGGTAATACTGCAGCATAAGAGGCAAGTCTCTGTCTGGCATTTCTTAATTTTGAGTACTTGGAAACTTTGTATTTCCGTAATGCATCCTTCTCTGTATGTATTTTCTAAAATGTAAACTAAAGTAAAACAAAATAAACCAGAAAATGTTGTATCACAGTGATGGTCTGTATGGGTCATCAGTAAAATCTAGAACTACAACAGAGGGTTGATGACACTCAAGAAGTATCTACTTCAACCCTAATTTCTGAATAGTAGCACATGACTGTTGTTGCAGAGCCTTTTGCAGTCTTTACCCACTCTTTTCCATCTTCTCAATTTTTTCCACACCAGGTTTTTCCCCACAGGTTACCTGTTTTTTTCCCTTTTCCTTTCTTCTTGATGACACAATGATGATTTCCCCCTTTCAGCGTCTCACTCCCACAGTTTGTCCATCTTGTCTCAATACTTCACTATTATCCAGGTTTGTCCCTGATGATCCCAGCCACCAAGCTTGGGTTCCTCTCTCCCTGTCCCAGTTCTGCTGAGCTGTGTATCACAGCCTCCTTCTTCACTTCCAGCTGACAGTCCACGATTTTCCATCTCTATATTTGAGGCAGGCACTCAGAGAGATTTTCATAAAATGATCCTCCAGTTCAGAGAAGAGGCCTAATTTAGAACTCTCTCTCTCTTCATGAATTTACGGGATTTTAAAGCAAAATGGCTTTGTAACATGTAAGCCTAATTTTAGGTGATATATGAATCCTCTAAAGCACCTGGGCAGTGACAGCAGTGATGGGAGTTCCCTTAGGTATCCTGGGATATAATCTTAAGTTTTTTTACCAATGAAATCTAAGAAATCTACCCAGTGGTTGTACACAAGGGTTCTTCAAAACCTAGAATGGCTGAATTTCAAAAGGGACAGCAAAACATAACAGAAACTTAGCGCAGTGGGCTACCTCTATTTTCATGAGCAAATGCACAAAAAGAAGGAACATTCTGAATACTGCTATTGTATCTGAACAATTAACCATATATACAGATTGAGCTGCCTATAAGAGATAGATTTTACAGCAATTTAAGTATATATCTCCTTTCACACCCTGGTACTAATGAGTGTGTTGCTTTTAAAGCGAATCAGTTACGTTATCATAAAAATAAATATCCCTAGTGTTTCCTTCTACGTAACAGAAGTTAATGGGAAATCTATTCCAGATAGGTGTATACAAGAAGAGTTCATAAATCTATCACTACTGCCATAAAGACTGCCACTGTGTGGAACTATCATTTTTCTACCTATTCAGAGCATATCAAATGTTGGCGTGGGTTATGGATCCATTGTAACGATGTCACCCCAATATGAGTATTGATCGTTCAACCTTTATTAGTCAGCAAAACAAGGTTTATATAGCAAAGCAATTACAGCATCTGATTGGTCAGACCCCTAACCATATATAGGCAAAACTACTGCAACTCGTTGTGAGTAGAGCAGAGATGCATCTCGATGCGGAAGCAGTGCTGTGGCAGGAAACGACAGCGTGGCAGGAAGTGACAGTACGGGAAGTGACAGTGCAGCAGGAAACAGCGATGTGACGGTCCCCCTGCTCCAGTGTCCCGAGCTCATCGCTCTACCTTCCCAACAGGGTTCTGTGTTCGCCGCTTTCAAGGCTCACCTCCAGATCGGAACCTGGGTTGCTCAACAGCACCAAACTATGTCCCCTCTCGTCCAGCCAGGACTCCACAATCAATTTGTGTGGCATTATACTTTGTGGTTTTGTTTTCCTTTAGTAATGCAATGTTTTCTGTTGTTTTATGTTGCCTTTTTTTTTTCTCATAAGAAGTGTTGTAATTTTAAATGTGTTTGGGTGACATCTATTTTTGCGGTGCAAAGTTCTAAAATATCTTGTAGTTAGACAGCATCACTGGACACTCAATCACAGAACCGTAAAAACTGCTGATAGAAAATTTCTAGGTAGCAGCTCTGACCCTCTCTAAAAGCAGATAATGATCTGAATGGGCTATAAAATCATTGTATTAATTATAACACTGGTTATGTGCTAGTGGGTTCCATTGTACAAGGCTAGCTGTTGAGTGATGACTTCTCTGTAATTCATAACTGACATTGACTTGATAGGGAGATGTAAGTAAAATTTTCTTTTTGCACTGAAAAAATTTAAGATGAGAAAGGCTCTAGCATTCAGATTTTCCAAGCATTTTCTCGAAAGTCAGTCTCTCTTCAATATTTAAGGTAGGTGAGCTTTTTTTATTTAGAACATTATCTGATTACCAAAGGCATACTTTTATTTTGATTGATTTGTTTATTTTTGTTAATTTCTGCATTTATTCCCAACAATTCAAATAAGATTGATAACATATCACCAACAAGAATAAAAGCTTATTAGAATGAGTCAATTATAATAAGAATTTATAATTTGAATCTGAAAGAAGGCATTCAAGTGGAAATTATTGTATTTTAAATTATTAGCATCAATCTGAACTCCTATAATTACAAAAATTTTCAATACCATGATGTACACTCGGTGTAGTTTACATCTAATTATCTAGTTTCTGGGGATCACACACTACATCCTGTGATCCAGTGACCCAGTACAAAAACTGGTAAGAGGTAAGGAGGCATAAAGCTCACTCATGTATTCGGCCATTACATTTTTCATGTATTGAACCAAATCCCTAGCTTGCTAGTACCACAGGGTCCGGCTGTAGGATACGAGTTTTATACCAGTCTCTAGCTCCACTCTTAGCCACATTCAACTCACCCAGGGGGTAAAATCCTCTCCAAAGTCCAAGGTGCTACTGCCGTTAACTTAAAAGAACCCTGGAAATGTCAGAATGGCTTAAGAACAAAAGAGTTCCTCAGGTCCTTCTCCCTCTACTGAGCAGGCTAGACCACTCTTAATAGATGTTCACCTAGCCTTTCTTTCAAAGCCTCCAACAACAGAAATACTATTTTTACACTAGGCAGCTTTTTCCTGTTATTAATTATCAACATGTTTCCAATATTATCTTTTTCCATTTAACTTAAACCTCTCTTGCTGCAAATTCAGCCCATGTTGTCTTCCGGTGGACACGGAAGATAACTGAATACCACTATGTAGCAGCCTGTAAAAACTGGAGGATATATATCCTTTAACAGACTTATTTTGCTAGACTAAGTTAACTCAGTGCTTTCACATTCTCCTCAGAGATCACATTATCTAAATCTTTTAGCATTTTTAGCTCTACTCTGAAATCTTTCTAACTTGCCTACATCTTTCATACAGAGTAATTCCTAAAATTAGACACATCGCTTTAGCTGAGGCCTCACTAGACCTGGAAAGAGCAGAATAATTATTACCTGTGCTATGTATAACACAGCTGCTAATACCCCTCAGAATGAAATGTAAATTTTTTTTAACCACATCACACTCTTGATTTACATTTATTATGTTGCTATATGCTATATCTCCAAAATCCTTTCCTGTAATTCTTGTGCCTAAGGAGTGATTCCCCATTTTGTATCTGTGTAATTTTTTTTTTTGATCCCCAAGTGCCTTAATATGCATTTTTTTCTTTCTTGGATTTCATCTTATTGACTTCAGGTCATTTCTTTAATTTATCATATCATCAAATTCTCACATTTTTTTTACATTGAGACATTTTTCTGTTGCAAAATTTAATTAACTCTTTAGCTGAATTATAACTTTCTACCCTGATAGTTATTCTTGTTTCATTCTATCTTCCCAGAGCACCCTCCCTAAAGGACTTTCAATTTGCTAAATCTCCTTTGTAGAAAGGTACTTCTGTCAGTCTTTATCCGCCTCTTCCACCCAAGCATCCTCTTCCTAGAATCCCAGGTGCATCATGACCACTTACATCAACCTGTCTTCTGTCTGGATTTTCAAGTGGTATTGTCTAGCTAGTTAGAATCATATCTAAAACTGCTAGTACTAACCATTTACTCAAATAAAAATACTGTGTCCATCTGACAAGTTGTTATTCCTTGCGTGAAGAGCAAAATTAGTCTTCCAAAGATACAAACTTAATTAAAACCATCTGTTACAACCCTGCTATTTCAATGCATTACTTAGCTACACAAAAATAGCCTCATCCACCTACTCCTTCTGTTTGGCAGTTTATAGTAAATCCCTACCATTAAATTAACCTTATTCTTTTCTCCTTTCATCTTCACCCAAGTATCCAACCACACTGCCTCCTCCTGAACTTCAGAGCAGGTATGTGCACATTCTTGATCCACAGAGCAGCAGTTCCCTGTGTTTCTCCTTCAGCATGGGCAGGGTTTCACCATATATTTAAACTAGACATGAGCATTGTAACTAATTCACGTAAACGTTGTCTTATAAACTGAAGCCTCAAAACTTGCCTGGGTACTCTTCAGAGAAAACAAAGGATGACCTGTTGAAGTGACCTGCATGTGTACCAGCCCAAGAACAATGCAGACTAGAAGCGCATGTAAGGAGAAGCTGGCCGAGTAGGGGTTGAAAAGTATGGACATAAAAAGGCGGTATTTTATTAACACAACAAAATGCCATACAACATAGCCAAGTGAGTAAACAAGAAAAATCTGTAACAGCCCTATAATTATCATGTAAATTGAGATTAATAATAGTAAAAATACTCATCCCATGCTCTTCTAATCAACAAATAGCAGATTACAGGGTAATTAGGAGGGAATTTTTATATCATTATTAGGCTCTAGATTACATGGTGACTAATTATAGTAGCAATCTGAAGGCATGCTAATGACCATGGAATCATCTGGCAAAAAGTACATAAATTAAAGGTGTAGCATGTCCTGGAATTGTATGCATGATCAAACATGGATATAAATATAACAAAATATTTTTCATTATTTATCCATTTTCCAAAATAATGAAAAATAAGGCATGTAAGTAATATTTTTTAGAAAAACACACGATAGATTACCAGCACAGGATTTAGTAGAAAATATTACTAATGATTTATTGAATGAGCATGACCGTAAAAATATCTGTATCATCGTCACTAATTTGGAAAAAGGACAATTCAGAGAAAATTTGATAGCTGAAGCAGTGCAATGGACACATGGGATTTTTGTGGCTGTCACTCCTAATTAATTCCAGTGAGCAATGTATAGGACTATCTCTGTCCTTTCAAATGAGACCACATCCTTAAGAACTTAAAAACAACACAAATTCTTCCTGAAAATATAAAAGTAAAATGTATGAGATTTTCTAATTTAACCATACATAAAACTGGCTTCCAATGTCCACACAGGGACACCTAGTATGATTTTCTGATGTGGCAGGGTATGCAGCAACTGTCTTGGGTGAAACTACCAGAGCCTGAGCATTAATGAAACTCAGACCTTAATTTAGGAGCCAAAAGTTAACTTATAGACTTAAGTTTAGATAGCCTTAAAACCTATCCTCGGAAGACATTACCATAAAGCACTATTTTAGTGTGATTATTTTAAAACAGTAATAATTTATTTCCTGGGAAAAACTGAAGAGTGGTTAATTTCTGGGCAATAGAGGAGAATATTTGTACAGCCACTGCCATAGCCATCCTTTCATTTATCAATGTCTTCTTTCTACTTCAATCCAAAACAACAGCAATGATCTTTAAAATCAATAGAGACTCTGGAACAGGCATGAAAACAGAGAAATAGAGGTAATAGAATAGAGCATACACTCAGCAGAATGTAATCAGAAGAATGGAAAAGTTACACGCTAGTAAAAAGAGTAAAGTGTGGGAGCAAGAACATCTAGTGAGAAATAATATGGAAAGAGTGTGGACCGTACTCTTGTAGCTGCCTAAACTAGCTTGACTTTTAAGTTCTAGTTATAAATGTTAAACAAGATCAAAAGACTTGTTCTAAAGTGAATAATTTGACACAGCTTGCTTCATTCTCATATCAATAAGGACCTGGAAATGTGCTAGAGAACATTAAACTATTCAGTGCTGCTTAGCTCTACATAAGATGCTTCAGAAAGTCTTTCTTACACAAAGACTGAATTCTGTCTATGCATTAGCAGTGCCCATAAACAGTGAAAAGCACTTGCAGAATTGGGACATATATAATTTTATCTGTGAATCTTCCATTACTCAAGGCGGGAGTTATTTCTGGAACTCCAGAACTGCCTGATTTAAGAGTCATCTTGGGAGGAGACCTGGCACATACAGTTCTTCCCCTTGCAGTGCAAGACTGGCTTGGTGGCCCCTCTGGCATCATCCAGCCTCCTTAAGCCGGTACAGAAATTTCATGGGCCTAGAAATCACACAGCAAGGAAGAAATGGTTGTTGAGTAGACCATTTTCTGGAGCTAGTAATGCAGGGATCAAAAACAGAGGGTTGTTCTCAACCTCAAAAAAAATATTAGGAAGCCTGAGGCTATTTCTTTTGATTTTGTGCTAGTATTTTACACCTTCTCTTTAAGGCTTTTCTCAGGGGTTTTTGCCAGACAAAGCTTAGCAGTGAAGTGACTCCAGTAGAGCTGTGAAGAGCAAGGCCAGAGGTGGAAATGGATACCTCGGTCTGCGAGATGCAGTTAAAGTGGCAGAATTTATAATGACTTATACAGCTTCTGTCATACTCTGTCAGCATGTTTCTCCTCTTCAGCTGAATTTTAATTTCCATACAGTCCTCACTGATGTTTTCTTAAAAAAGTTCCCACGCTAAGGTCACAGCTACAGAGCCCAGTAGAGTTAAGACATTCAGCTGGCACAACATACAGGGAACATTGCTGCATTAGCTATCATAGCACCTGAGTTAATAAGCCCTGTCAGCTGGGTACTTGCCTGACTTCACTGCTTCCAAAATCCTGAGTGAGTATAACTATGGACTCTGTTCCAACCTTCACTCCATAGTGAAAAAAAAATTCTAGCTTCTCCTAATTTGCTCTCCTTATTAGGGAAATCCAGCTGCTATATCTACCTTATTCTTATGTATCACCGATTGCAGTAACAATTAATCAACCAGTTCACCACTCAAAGGGAATTTTGCCAAACAGATTTTGAAAATACATAAGGGCTCAACTGATAAACATATGGGAAATTGATGAGAAGGACAGAAAAAGGACAACGTCATAAGAAATCTGCTAAGTATTTATATTCCTGCAAAATAAGTAAAAAAATTAATCATTAGGGATCAATATCTTTCTAAAGACATGTATGCAAGGCATAAACAGATAGAAGTGCTGCTACAGAAGGTGAAATAAATCTAAAACAGCAGAAGGGAAGACAGTTGTGAGTGAAAATTAATGAAATATGCCAGAAATTGTTACATGTTTTACAGAAATGAAAATCAGATAGAATGGAGGGTAGGCAAGTTTGCAGGCTACTAAACAACAAAAAGCAGCAAGAGCTCCAAAACAGACTGTTTGTATTCCAGAAAAATAAAATAGATGAAAGATAGGGAGAAATACTGAGAAACAGAAATGTTAAATACGTCATGAGGCAGAACAAAACCTAACATAGGTAAGTTAAGATGTATTTTACAGTAGAGCAGGGTCTAGTCTTCAAACTAACAGCCATGACAGATTTCATATATTTTACATTATAAATGGTGAGGTGCAATTACAGAACAAAGAAAAGAGATTGTTAAAGACAGGAAAAACAGAGATGTGAAATAATGGAAACAGGAATGAAAAAATGTCAAAAATCAGAAAAAATAATAACACCTTGATAATAACTCTTGAGAAATTCATATGGGGGCCTGTCCAGTATTTGTGGCAATGTGTTTCAAAGGAAGATAGTACAGAACTATAAATGGTAAAAAGAAATCAAGCTTGGCAAGATCTGGGGTGGAATTTGGCTCCGATGATAGATTGCAGTTATAAGATTACAACAAAACAAGTAGACATTAGAATGTCAGGTTTCTTTTTGAAGTGCATGAAGATGGGTTCTTCCCAAATACTTGTGAGGATAAGGCCAAAATAAGGAAAAAAGACAAAAACAAAAGACATATCTATGTTATAAAAGGTAGATAATGCATTATAGGAATATAAAATAAATCACTTCACCACTTGGAATCAGCTCATGGAGTTTATTGTCAAGGACTACAGTTTAAGATTCAACTGTGAACGCAGTCCAAAGACAGTCCAAACGAAGTCCAAAGAATCACTAAAGACAGGTTTCACTATCTTTGTGTCTTTTCTGATTATTCTTATTAATTTTGAAGAACCACATTATTTCTTACGTAAAATAACCAATTTCATAACTAAAGGTAGATAAGCAAAGGTGACCTTATAAAACAGATATAAAAATCTTATAAAGCAGATTTAGGTGATCTCTAGTTTCAGAAGGAGACACAGGTGTTGTGACTCCACTATAATCTGTAGTGAGCCAACGGCAGGAAACAGTTTGACAAAAATATGTTTGTGAAGTCACCATCTTATGTGGGTTTCTTCAGCTGCAGCAGCATCGCACATGGCTCACATACGTCCTCTGTTCCTTAGTACCTCTTCCATTTTTCTGGGAGAGCTATTTTTGCAGCCATGTGGTGACCCAAACCAAGGAAAGGATGTGGTTGAAAAAGCTCTGTCTTTCTATTACATCAGTTTTCAGTCTGATGACTTTGCCAGGACCGTTCACTGGGTGGTCGTGCAACTAAGGGGACAAGTGGAAATGGCTCTGGAAAAAAACCAATCAATCAGCTGCGGGCTGCTTAACTTGGCCTCAATCTCATTTTGCTTCAATGGCTGAGGTGATAAGGCACCTGCATTTCCATCAAGATTTTGTATAGTACTAATTTGCACATCAAAGGTAAAGTCTTGGCTTTGCCCACACGACACCTGCCCTTACCTCCTCTCACCTCTGTTCACCCATGGATGACCAGTAGTTCCTCACCCGGTGCACTTGGGCTTTGGAACTCTGGTGTTGTGTTAGTGTAGTTAGTAGTGTTCATTCTGTCTTCTTTCTATGTTTCTTGTCACAGAAATAATCTAGTCCTTCAGGGAGAGATAAAAATAATTTTGCAGAATAAAAATGAAAAACAGGTAGTTCCCCTGCATTCACAGAAATGTAATTTTGTCCAGAAAGATGTCTGCTATCTTGAATAAATGTGCCTATATTGTTTTCAAAATTTAAACAGTGAAAAAAAAAATAATTTTTAGCTGATTTCTAAGAGAACCAAGATAAAACATTACATTTTAAATTGTAATTATATGCCTTTGAGAAAGTGCAAAGAACAACTGTCATGGAGGCACTCAAGCAATTTTTAAATGTGTCTCTAAAGAAAAATGTTAGACACTGAAGCAATGTTTGGTTTAAATTTGAAACATTTTGTTTCAAACTAAAATACAGCAATATAAATTCTAACCTAAATTTCCCTGTGTTAGGTAAATGAACTGCTCAGAAAATGTCTGATTTTCATTAGCATAAACCTAGATAAAAAAAGGAATGCTGCAATAGACTGAAATAAGTGGCATACTACTTTATGTTCATGTTTACACGTTACAAAAGCAAAAACTAAAGAATAAAATATAGAGTCAATAATTTGAGTTGGTTTTGAAAGCAACACATAAAATGCCTGTAAAAGTTTTGATATGAACACTTCCTTATTGTAATGATATGAAACTTTGCTAAACAAGGACAGACACCACCAGAAATCTTCCTCTGCTATAGCAAGAGGTCTTGAAGGGCTCGAGAGGTCATGTATTTTTTCCCCATCTTAAAATAGTTTCCTGCCTAGACCTTAACAGGCTTCACTGCAAAGGAGGTATTCTGGCCTTGAATTATTGTCACTGCTTCAGCAGGAACAATTCTCAGAACAGAGGCAGACCTTCATCTCATGCAAAGAATAATCTTTTTCAGGATATTTATATCATTGCAGTTTTCTTATGTGATGCCTAATGCATAATAACTTCTAATGACAACTTATAGTATTTATGTAATATGAGGGAACCCAGTTCTCTAGATCATATTAACACGTGTGGACTCATTGAAAATATTTTAATTCTTTGGAAGGCCTTAGCACAGATATTTACATGTGTCAGTGACGTATCATTTTCTAGTCTTTTATTTCTGCGCTGCGCTGTAGGGTTCATTCGGCAATAAATGATTTCGTATTTTCAGCAAACGTATAAAACCACAAAAATTTACATTTTTAATATCATATTTGCTCTGTATCAGTAGTTCCTCTTTTGATACTTTTAATGCTCTGTGAAACTAAAATGTAGTACATCTCTGGAAAAGAATAAATTTGGGTGCTAAAGAAATACTTGAAATTGAATTTTTGAGTTTTCAACAAACCTGTGTCATGAGTGCACCTTTTCCCTCTGTCAAATCATTACCCACTGCCAGAAACCATCAGTGTGGTACTTTATTTTTATGAGGTATTCCTTGCTCTGTGCTTATTTCATGCTCTTGGATTAACAGAAAACAATTTCACACCCAATGACATTAGTGTTACATATAACAAGAATATGTAGTTCGAAGCTTCATTCTGCTGAACTGGCCTGATTTGGTACAAATGGTTCCTAGAGACCCATGTCTATAATTTAAACAGTTCAGTGAGATCAAAGGTAATTCTTCTCTTCTTCTTTTACTCTACTGTCACCACAACTGGAGAAAACATTTAAATTATAAGTTTCAATCTAGTAAAGCACTGACTGTTAAATATGGCTTAGGTTTTTGTTACTCAACAAAGCATTTAAACATTTCTTTCATTCCTACTGACTTCAAATCATATATAAGCTTAAACTGAAACACACACATATTTGCTTTCACGAAACAAGGCCAAACATTTTAAATGGACTTATCCAAGAAAAGCTTCAAGCTGCCATCCAATTTCATTAAAATTCATTAAAGATTTTATCCTGCTCAAAATCCCTGAGTATAGCTGGGGAGATTAAATTGTCAACCTTTGAAACCTTACCTAAAGCTAAAACTTTTCTGTCAAAAAACTTTAAATAAGTATCATAGTTGTCATAGTATGTTCAGCAATTAACTACTGATTTTTAAGAAATAAAAATAATTTGTGATGTAACGAGATTAAGACATGCACTATTTGTAATACTGCCAAAGAAGTGCTAGTAGTGCTTTTCACATTATCTAGTGATAACCACTTCTTAGTGAATCTCAGAAATAATATCAGTAATTATTATTGCATCTTTTCTGCACAAGTCATCTTTGTGCTGTCTTTTACTTTCCCCAATCAAAAATTATAAAATGAAATAATTTTGGTAGAACAGCGCAATACACTGTTGGAGATCTTGGATATTTATGGTGAATGGAATATCTGTCAATGGCCACATAAAAGCTATTCCACCACACGTAACAGAGTAGAATAGAGTACTGAATAAACCTGAAGAAATGTTTGATGTCTCCATCTTCCAATTTAGCCTTGTTACTCTATTATCTGTAACACCATCATAATATGATTTTCACATATTTGGCTCTTGGTTTCCTAACTTTTGAAAACCTGCCTGCATGTCCTTTTATTAAGATCTTCACTCATCCTATGTGACATCCACAGGGGGCATAGGCTGGCATAGTCAGGTATTACCAATGACAAAAAAAATGAGGTGGTCAGCTGTCCAGCCTTAAGAGCACATGCTCATTCAGAAACACCTTGCCAGGTGTTCCTCTACTTACCTGTACATTAAAAACTGTTTCTTTCTGAATTACAGTAATTTTCTTCTTTTCAGTAGTCCCCAAGTTCCAGCTGTTCAAATTCAGATACTAAAAAGAACTGATGAAGCTGGCTAATTCATCCCCAAAGAACTTCATCCTTCTCCCATTAATTTTAAAATCAGATTCATATCTGGAGTCTAAATCAACCAAAGCTTACAAAAGCTACAGGCAGTACAGATGCCTTGGTGAAAAAAAGTCATGTGCTTCCATATGTGCATTTATTGCCCATTCCACCTATGAGATTTGAAATGGACGGAGCTGGCCAGGAAAGTCATGTCATGAGCCATGGTATGTTCTGAGACAATTTATCTCTTCAGCAGTTTCTACAAATGGGGCTTCTCAGTCCCCAGTGAAATGTAAATCTGCCATGCCCCACTAGAATTACAGAAGGAAGCTGAAAAAGTAAACCCTGCCTCTCCTTCGAGAGGCTGTCTCTAGGATCAGAAATCCTCAGCAGCCCTCCTCCTCGGCAGCTCCACCTGGGACTGCTGCTCTGACTCCCGCTACCCCACACACCCCGCATTTCACTGAGTCTGCAAACAGGAACACTCTTTCTTCTCCACTTATAAGCCTGTTATAGTCTATTATTTACATTTGTCATTTTTGACATGCTATGCTTTTTTACAGTGAATTTGGGTATCCTTTTTAATACAGAATGTCAAAAAGATTAAGGCATCTGGCACAGTTTTCTACTCATTTTTGAGCAGTAACCTTCTCAGCTGTGTGTCACTGGGAGATATGAACCTTGTTCTAAGCAATGAGACTGCTTGGCTGTCTGATGAAAGGGTGTGTGAAAATAGAAGCAGATAAGAAACCCACAGTATATAAACATGAGGAGAGCAGCTTCTTATAACATGAAAGCAGCACCACTGATAAAGTGGTTAAAGCAGTAAAGTATCTGAAGAATAACAGTCACAAAAAAGGAGTAACCAAACAAAGATCAAACCCTTATCCCCATGCTACAGGACCTACCAAGTAATTAAATGCAGCCCAAGTTAAAAACAGAGTTAACCAAAAAATATATTTTTACTAAAATATGTATAGTCAGGGTTTTTCTAAGTAAAATAGCTTATATAAATCTGTGTGGCTTCCATAACATGTATAACATCCAGGGAAGAGAAAGAAGGAAAACAGAACTGTTCAAAATGAAAATAATTTGATTAAATGCAAGAACATTTATTTCTAAAATAAGTGTAGAAAGAACATTACTATGTTTTTTGTTCTTTCTCCTACCCCAAATCCTACTTTCTCCCGTTTCTGGTTAATAGGTTGCAGAGGCACTCAGGAACATATGAGAGCAGAATAGCAACAAGAACTAATCATATATGTGAAAAAAAAGTGAGCGCAGAAATATTAGATAAAACAGATTACAGATACATCATGCAACAGATATTAAAAAATGAATACATAATATTAAGGGTGAATAAATAAAATAAATGTCATACCTTATAGCGTACCTAAAAGAAAGGTCATCGCCTTATTCTTCCGTATCCGTTTATGTATAGCAGTATCAGACCAAAACAAACAGGGGTTCTAGGGGGTTGCTGAGTCCCCTTCCCCAGCACGGCTAGAAACGGAGAAGCAGGATGCTCAACAGCAGCTGTTTGCCTTGTGAAGCCTGTCTGGCGCAGCTGGGGACTGTGAAGAGACAAGCCATGGCTGAAAACAAAACCTCACGATTTATTCCAATAGAAAACTAATGAGAGGTCTCTCTTGCTCTGTGGTGTGCTGGTTAGCGGTCAACTCCACGTCCCAAATGGAGAGCTCAGTGAAATCAATGGCAAAACTCCTCTTGTTTTCAACATGCGCAGGATTGCCCATCACGTTTATAGAGGATAGCAGCAGCTATAGTTATCTGCAGTCCCAATACAATCTCCTAAACTTCTCTTCTACCTGCAGTTTCTCTTCTACCTGCAGTTTCCTTTACCTGCAAATATACCAAAACAGGAAAACAGCTACAGTGAGAGCCTTCTGCACAAGAAGAATGTCCATGTGCATGTAAAAAGGCATCTGCAGCATTTCAGGTAAGTATTACAAGAATTGCCTATATTAATTGCAAGGAAAACACTTGGTATGTTTAAATATTAATGTTTAAAATCGGATTTCAAGTTACAATAATCGAAGTATTTTTAATACAATTTAGAGTTGTCATTTCTTTAATATATAGAGATATATATACACACTTCATAGGAAATATGAATAATCACATAACACACGAAAATAGAAAGAGGGAAACATCAGAACTAAAGACCATTTTCCTGTAAGGTGAGATTCCCAAAAATAATTTCTTCTTTTACAAAATCATATTATCTACTAATCTTGGACATCGCTAAGTGAAGATTCACATTAATTTCCACTAGGTTTGAATCAGTGTCTGAACAACCATCTTTTAATACTTGAAGTGTGTCATTATTAACTAATCACAGCAAACAAACAAAACAACCAACCAACCCCAAGTATATGTAGATTATACCTGACATAAAGCCTCTGTCATTACAAAAATATCCCTGTGCCTATGACAAGTAGATGGGTGGCTGAAGCAGAATGATCATGGCAAAAAGAGATAAACATGTTGAGAAACTTTCCAAAACACTGGGTATAAGCCATGACAAAATTAATTTGTTAATGATGAGAATAACTTTTCTGACTCATGACAGACATGATCTAATTCCTAGATATACTAAGCTCAAAGCTGGCAAAGAATGCTTTCATTTATTTTTAGCTGGCTTAAAGCATCTCTTCTTCCTAAATGAATTTATCCTCTGATTCAAGCCACTGTCTTACTCATTCTCCTTTGGCTTGCAGGAAATTGCATTGACAGTGCATCAGCTGAACGCAGTTACCTGTCTCCTGAAATGCTATTACCTTGAATTTCAGCTGTGGGATTTTGCATTTAATTAAATAATCCTAATTTCATCTCTAAAAAAACTCATAAAATTACATTGGTCTAAAACCTGGATAACAGAATGGCTGTGCACCTAATCTCAGCTTTCTAGAAGTTCTCATCCTTAACAGAACTATGAATGAGCAATCCACTCCAGCTGTCCAGAGAAATGATCCATTGCCTTCCAACAACCACAAAGACTGGAAAGAAGATCAGCTCAAAGGCCAGAGTTCAGCTGCTAAGTATAGTAAGGGAGTTATGTAATTACGTATTTTGCAAGATCAATGAACTATTGGTCTGTTTATATATTGCTGAACTCATCTATATTCATATTTTGTATTGCCCAACATCACTGTGCTATATACTTATTGACTAGTTTGCAGACTTTATACTACACAAAAGCAATATACAGGGAAAAATAAAATGCACCATAAACGAGAAAAAAAATGTAAGAGCACTAAAATTCACATGTAAAGGCCTTGATGATAAATTGTCCTTCTTCAGGAGTGAATGTGACCAGCTATATAGTATATGTGCTTGGACATAATTTGGGGTTTGTGCAGAACTATAATGATTATATATTAACTTGTCTTTTCCAAAAAGCCACGATGCTTATCTGAAGTTCACAGTCAAATGGGCAAGATGCCCAAGTAGAACGTATTTCCATTTTACATATGAAAATAGGTTAATTCTCAGTTTTGTTGCTTGAACAGTTTTATGAACTTTTTGGTTTATGCTCCCACTGATAAAAGCACATAAGTGTGTGCATGCCTTTAGGTACGCATGTAAACCCAGCCGTACTTATCAAAACATTGCACCTTGTGACTAATTCCATTGGCTTTAACAGAAACTAGAAACTTGCTTAAAACTAATAGAAATTAAGTAGGTGCTTAAATATTTTGCTTAATGAGTCTGCAATGACTCGTATGTACTGAACAGTTCATGAACTGAACTGTATACAGAAGAATGAATCATGGTTATATCACTTTATTTGGCCTTATCACTAGTAGAAAAAAGAGTTTGAGAATCATACATATATGTTATTTCATACATAAGAGTACAAAAATGAATTCTGAGAAATCTAAAATCTATTTCTTCACCTTCAATAGTGACCAGATTGTAAGAGTACCAGCAGAAATATTTTGAAGGCTTTTCTATCCGCTTTAGCTCATGTTTCTATAAGGGTATTAACTGATAATGAACGATAAAAGTATAAATCAGGCCGGCTTGTAATGTTAAAGTGGTAAGTGTGCCATTACAGAATGAATTTACAGAATTTATAGTATTTTAATTAAATTAAATGAGTGAATTACGGAACACCAGAGAACAGATTAAGAAAAGAATGTATTATTCCACAGCAGAAGAGATCAGTTATGGATAATAAAGGCATAAAGTTGCTGGATTCAACTGATAATGTCCTTTCTTCTCACAATTCCATTCCATTTTTAAAGATGTAGCTATCATGTATGCCAGCATTTTGCTTTCAAAAAATAAGTAACAAGACTTGCTTACATTTACCCATGAATACAAATATTTGTAACATCTTTGCATAGCAGCTGTAAAACTTTGGGTACTGTGATGTCATCTTTGTTTTGGAGACAAAGTGCAGAGATTTGTAGAGATTTGCCTAAATTTGGATTTAGGGTCAGACTTTGCTTAGCTGATTTTAAGTGCCACAGGAGTAAGACAGAGAATGCCAGCCTCTTGCCTGGAGCTAACCTGGGTTAAAACTAACTACATATTTCCTGATAGAGCTAGGTAGATACCTCCAAAATACAACAAATCCTGATAATATAAATCAGGTTCCTTCGGAAACATCAGGTTTCCCCTGGTTTTATGGCCAGCATCAATGCTATTTGTGAATGCCACAAATTCCAGTTGCCACTGGAATTTGTCCAGAACACTGAATGAAGATCTCTTTAAAAGTCATTTACGGGAAACACTAATCTCAGCTGCAGCTATGTATACCTGTGGAGTACTCAAAGTGCTGATTTTTTATATTGAGGGACAATGGGAGGGACATCAAAGGCATAAGCAGAAGAAAGTGAACGATAAAGCTAAAACAGCTTGTTGGAAACACAGCCTGCCTCAGAATTCCCCACAGCTGAGTGATTAGGGCACTGAATGCCCTAAAACCTCATGTGGCAATGTTTTGAAGAAGTGATCTGGCTAAAAACCCTAATAACTTTATTTTATAAATAAATCTCTGAACTAATTCCTGAACTGGCTCACCAGGGAACTACCTAAATGTCAAATGGAAAAGCAAGGGCGTGGGTAGGACTGCTTATGCGGGAGAGGGAGGAGGATGACAGAATGGTGGCAGCCTGGATTTGGACCAGCTTAAAATGAACCACACCTTTCTAAGCCTGAAGCCTGCATAAATCATGACATAGGGAAAACCTGACACTAAATCAATGAAGATACGATGGACTCTTAAGCCTGCCATCGTTCTCACTTTGATGCTTGTAACTAAAGAAAGATTTTAGCTGTTTCTTATTCTTCACACAAGTCCTTAGTGTTGGACATGAAGATACCAACATGAAGCCAAATAAAATTTCAAAAAATGTTGAATTAAAATATTTGTTCTATTCATGCATTAGACGTTTGTGCCTTAGAAAAGACATTATATACATTTCACTTTAAAAGTCCTTTATTCTAAATACAGGGGAAAAAAATGGTTTGGCACAGAAATTTTACATTTATCTAATCGAGGACTCCTTGATGACATAGCTTAGTTCCCTGAGGTTGGTAGCAACAGATGGGTTTTATTATTCTGTTTGCCCGCCCTGAATGTTATAAAGATCACATAATGCATGTCTTGATAAAAAAAAAATAAAGATAATGCTCATACCAATTCAATCATTTGTGGAATTTATTATTTTTCAGTAATCTTTGCAGGACCTTGACCAAATTTGTAAAAACACACCACAGTTACACACCACAAATTGTATAAATAAATGTGACTTGTACTATATTTAATCTCTACAATTTTTGCAGCATTCCCCAGAGCAGTGAACCAAACATCTAATTTCATGGGCACAGTAAAAAAAGGAGTATTTGTGAAGTAGGAATGCACAATATGGCAGAATATGTCCTGCAGTTGCCATTGGTAATTCAAAGGAAGGAGGCTGGAATGAGAACTCCTCTCATATAATCAAGATCAAAAATTCTGGATATTCCATTCGCTGAGTGACTGCTATAACCAGCATGCTATCCTGAGTATTCATAATGAGATGCGCTAGTATCAATATACATAGCTAGTTCTTTGGGGAAAAGAATGACAAAAAAGATGTCCTAGTGCATTGCTACTCTATTCTGTGCTCCATCTGAAGAAAATATCACCATCTGACTTTGAAGACCGGTTATTTCAGTGTCTCCTATTCGACAACAGCGTCCCTCCAACACTTTTTTCTGAAAAGGTGGCCACGACTTAATTTTGTGAGGTGAGCAGTTTTGCATATACGCAAGATATGCTTTCAGAATGCTTAAGAGAACAAGTTCCTCAGCAAACGCAGGCAAAGCAATGTCTTGTTTCCAGATCTCAGTCCCGTTCTGGCAGAAGCTAGGCACAACTTGCTCAGACAGGGCAGAAGTCTAGACACCCTGGTATCAGCGTTTCCACATTTGAACCAAGTCGATGCACTTCCGAAGCAAAGCATCAACTCTTTTAAGACTGAACAGAATCACGGTTTTGGATGTAGGCATCTACGTTATATTCTTGGTGCTTAAATTCTTATTTGGATTCAGCCACTATACTCATAATCATTTAAACGCTTTTAAAGAAACGTTAAACATAATCATATTAAAATACAAGGGTGATAGCTGCATTATGAATGTGTAGATACATCTGCATGATGTGTGATTGTTCATTATGCGAATGGTCGTATTTCCATACTATGAAGGAACTACTTCAGATGGGTGGAACGATTTCCCCCTTCCTTTGTCACAGGCAAGGATTTCTTGCACAAAAGGGTGCCTGTTTACTTTACAGAACTTGCCTGATCATGAGCTTCTTTAGCAAAACAAAACAAATGAAAAACACATACCAGTACTAATTGTCTTCACTAGTTATTCTTCCTCCTCAGAGCAGTCCCACGATGTTAGGCACTGTACATAATGTGACAAAAGGAGAAGATACGGAGCTATGTATTAGTAATAACCACCACTGAAGGACTTCTCCATTTCCTCCCTGCAAGTTTGAACGGGTTCTCTTGCAAACTTGTTGTAGTAGTTTTACTATGATGGTGATGGTAAAGGTGTGCTTTAATAAGATTAGTAAGGAAAATTATATATTTGCAGTGAAGAAAAAGACATGCTTTCAGGTAGACAGATGCAAACCTGCTCAGATCACAGGAAAGACTCTTTTGTCTGCAGTCATGGAGACATTTAAATGACTGATTCCTTTCTCATAGAACTAAAAGACCAAGAGTTAAATGCTTAAACCACATTCCATTTGCATGATGAGTGTATCACAATGTCCCCTCAAAAGGACAGAGAAATGATCTCTTTCATCAATTCACATACAGTCAGATAGAAAGTTTGTAATCCTTTCCATTAGTTTAAAATTGTTAACCAGAGGTTTCGGGGGGG
>Ga0065711_1028334_pt1 | contig 41881 bp, 16 predicted proteins | sample Hoacrofraction12_FD_59098 | JGI IMG/M metagenome (GOLD analysis project Ga0065711, IMG submission 59098) | Hoatzin crop microbial communities from Cojedes, Venezuela - Epithelial fraction 12 v2 (version 2) | ecosystem: Host-associated > Birds > Digestive system > Esophagus > Crop | place...
ACGGCCGTGGCGGGCTGAGGGGGGAGGGGGGTCCCGCCGCTGCTCCCCCTCCCAGCCCGCCACGGCGGCCCAGCCTTCGCCGCTTCCCGCTCCACTCAGCAGGCACCTCCCTCCCGCCCTCCGGGCAGCGCCGCTGGCGGGACCCTCCCTACCCCCCGCCCCGCCGCGGGAGCCGGTACCGGGACGGGCTGAGGGGAAAGCGGGTACTTGCCCAGGTAGGAACGAGGAGGCTGCCGGGGCGTTCGAGCGGTGCTGGAGGAGGCTGTTTCCCCGCCACGCTCATCTCCTCCCATGCAAGCTGCCGTAGTCCTCTCAGACGGACGGCTCGGCGGGACGCGGCGCCTCAGGCACCGACTCCCAAACGCCCGCCCCTACCGGCAGCGTCCCGGCTCCGCGGGGCGGGCGGGTTCGCACCGCACCGCTCCGCTCTCTGCCCCGCTGTCCGCGGCCCGGGCGGGGGGCTGGGACGTGTCGGGGCTCGCCGGCGGCTCCGAGCCGGGAGGGGAGAGGACGGCGGCAGAGCGGCGCTGGCTATTTAACTTCGCTCTTCTTCAGGGGGAAGGCGCCGCCGCTCTCGCTCCCCTCCCCTCTGCGGCCGCATCCCGACAGCCGGGCTCTGGGCGCTGCTACGAGCGCAACCGCCCTCCTCCCCGTTACGGTGCGGCTCGGCCCGCCCGCGCCGCCCCGCGGGGCTCCCCAGGCGAGGGCGGGTTTGAGCTCCGGCCTACCGCACCCTTTCCCCGGGGGAAGGCCGTCGGGCAGGTGGAGCGAAGCCTGTGGGAGGCCGGTGCGGGGGGTGCTGCCGCGCCAAGGGGCTGGGCCCCGCGCTCCGGGACACCAGGCCTGGCGCCGGGGTCGTCGGGCACCGCCACACGCGGCCTCTGCCACAGCAAAGCGTGCGGCCCTCGCTCGTCGGTCTCTGCATCGAAACCGGGAGCGGTTTGACATCCCTCGCGTATGCTTGGCACCCGTGAGGTTGGGTAACACAGGGCAATCCGTCTGCCGGCGGGAAAAGGCCCCACCCCTGAACGTTGCCATCAGATTCTGCCCTTCGGCTGATCCTTGGCCTTCATCCAAGTCTCTAACCACAGGCCGTGGCCCTGGGCCGTCAGATTTGGGGGAATTTCTGGTAGGACTGGTGGCAATGGTGAGGCTGGCCCTAAGGGGAAGAGGGCTGTCCTTGACATGCTACTCTCTTAGACATATTTTTCTTCCCTGAGGGGGGAGAGACGGGAAAGCTTTTATCTTTTCTCATCAGTTTATTTAAGAAGATCGGTGTTTCACACACATACCTGCTATTTTCTTACCTAAGTGTAATTTGAAAAGACACCTCTATTCCCCTTTGAAGCCTCTGCCTTGTCATGCAAGGATGAGAAGCTACCACACACAAATACATAACAAGAAAAAAAGGGTGAGTAGACCTGGCCAGACCTTTTCTAAAGTTAAAGATTTTCTCTACTTAATTTTACTTTTTTTTTTTTTTGCAAAAGCTTTTGTAAAAGCAGCACAAGAGTTAAGCATGAAAGAAACGAGCATCATCTACTTGGAGGTAACTGCATGCAAAACACTGCCTGCCTCTGCTGTGTTTTACCCTAGTATGAACTCCTCTCTCCCCAGGTGTCCCAGTCCAAACATACCTGACTTCTCTGTAAAACCACATATTATGACAAGCAAATGCTGCTTGCTATCTCTGTCTACTACACGTACCAGAGCCCTCAGAAGATGAGAAGAGGTGGACAAGAGGCAGTTTGCTCAACGGGGTTATGGGATTTCAGTTGCTCTCTAAGGGTGCTGGGGACCCTCTGGCTGTGCCTGAGTTGTTCTCTTTGCTGTGCCCGGAGGCTTGGAGTTTGCCACACAGCAAGGAGTCAGCGCCATTCGCCTAAAGAGGCAGAGCTCGCACTCAAGCCAATCTGCCCCAATCCATCCTGTGCCTAAAAAAGCCATTAATCTCACTCTGTGCCTGTAGAAAACTGTGTGACAACATGTTGGCAGCTTCAAACGTTAGAGGAGATAAGTCTGGGCCGCATCTTAACACGACCATGCAAACTTACGTGCACTCAGAGTGTGCTGGCATTGTGAGAGGTGCGAGTCTTTCTGCTTAAGGTTTAAGACAATCAAGGAAAGCAAAGCCACACGGATGAGCTGCAGCCTGTTTGGAGATGTATTCCGCCAGGTTCCAAGGGCTGAGAGTTGCCAGGAATCAGCAAATAGCAGCAGCCGTCCTGATGGATATTTGCTAGTATGGATAACAGTTTTGCTGTGATTACAAAGTTTTTATCACATTCAGCTTTACTTTTCATGGTTCTTCTTCATGCTTTTCTTTCATAAATATGGTGCATAAGTGGGGATTAAAAAGTGGAGGTGTAAGTTAGTGTAAATACAAAATAAATTACATAGCAGTATGATAATACATGGGGAATATATATGGGAAATGACTTACAGAGATAAGTAGAATAGAAAGCCCTTTTCAGAATGTTTCCATTTATCTACAAGCTGTACGTTTTAAACTTAAAAATCTTTGTCAATTGGATATAATAAGCCTTGCACGCAATATATAACTTCCTGAGAAGCTGATCTTAGCATTGACAATTACATAAATAATTTATGGAATTCACTGAAAACTGGATAACATCAGACAGCTAAGGAACTACCAATGCTTAATTCTTTTTGGATTTAATGGGTACACTTCACAAAATTATATCCTCCTATGATATTGATGTACTGAAAGTAAGTGGGTAGATATGATTTGGAGGAATATTAGCAAAAAATAAATTCATTATTTTGTACGTGATTTGAGCTAAGTGAGTCTGTGATAGCCTCATCTAACAAATTTCTTTATGTCAAGGAACAATCCGGTTTAATAGCTTAAGAAACCTATGAGTTTTTAGGAATTGAAACCTCGTTCAGTTTGTTACTAGTGAAAGGCTTACATGCATTTTTCCTTTTCTTCTGTTTGTAATTTTTTTGGTTTCACTGCATCCCTGATCTGGCAAAAGGTTTTGCTTTGCTATTCCTGAAACACAATAAATGAAAGCTAGCTGTTAAGTAGCTATTTTAGCAATGACAGGTTTTATTTTTCTGGATTACGTTACATTCTATAATTTGGAGAAAGGGAATTATTTGAAAATTTCTAGGCCTTGAGATATCATAAAAATTTACAAAATATGAAGACAGTAGTCATACAAAGAGACACTAAGTCAAGAGAATGCCAAATGTTTTTCAATAATGTGCCATGATTTTAAGTCAAACTCAAGATTTTAGAGTGTTAAGTTAGATAATGGCCAAGAAGTTTCATTAAGATCTGACTTGGCTGACAACAGGAAAATTTCAAATTGTGTGAAAGACTTGAATAAAATCAGCATTCATAAAAACATACATGAACTGCTGAAATTGGAAGATACCGTATTACAGACCTATCTTTATTTCCTTCTGTTTTTGTACGTATACTTGCATTCGTACATACAAACACACACCCAGAGATGATATTTGGCTTAGAAAATGGAAACAGAAGACTATTACCACTAGAACAATAAATAATTTATTTTACTAAGCCAAATAGATGTCAAGGTTAAAGGCTTTTTAAAGACAAGTGAATAAAAGAGTATAATGAGATATTCCAGGAAATGTAGGTATGTCTTATGCAGACATTACGAACATTTCTCTGTCTATACAAAAACATTCACACAGCTACTGAAGTCAAGTTGTCTTAATAGAAACTCCAAAATTTGCAGACGTTCCCGTTTTAGTTTTTATACCTTGATATTTGCTGTATTCATCGGGAAAAAGGCCCTTTTGTAGAACTTAATTGCTTTGTGCACTTCGTTATGCTTAATATTTTACTACAAAAGTTAATGCTCCTTCATTTAATTTTGTGTTGTGGGAAGAGATCAAAGCTATGGCGAAGTAAAGCTTGCTTTTCTAAGGAATACAAGTTAGATGTTTCTGACTTGGAAATCACGTGTAAGGTAAGGTAAAAATGCCACATGTCCCAAGGGAACTGCTGCCTGTCTTGATGAGGATGCTGCCCTTTAGCCACCAGTGTCCCCTAATTTAGAGGAAGGAGTAAGGAAGACTCTAGTACATGGACAATCAGCATTAGACCCCTATCTCAATCTAGTCTCCACTTGCTACTCTTTTTGTGTATAAAGTTCACAAGTAAGGGGCAAATTACAGGGAGTAACACCTTGTCAGCCCATCAGAGGACAGTGACGTGCCAGAGGCTGCTTAAAATATGCGATGATAAATCACTAAAATTTCACAGGTATGTTATTTTGCTTCAGAAGACAAACACTTCCTTGCTTTCACAAATCTGTAATATGCATCAAATACCCTGTAACTCACTGTCCCAGAAATTTCCTCAGTTCATTGCGTAGGGTAAGAAACTGTAACTGTACACACGGCAGTTGCAAAATGGAAAGAGGCAGTAAAATTATCTGTAACATCAAATGAAAGCAAGAGGCTGCTGTACTTCAAACAAACAAGCAAAAACTTCCTTTGAACAACTGTTCGCTGAATAAGGGTGATCGGAATAAGCATGTCATGCTTTTATAGCAGACGGCTTGAGCAGCTGGTCGGAGAGATGCTGAGGAAGTTTGCTGAACCGTGCCTCCCCGCTCCTGACCCCCTTATTGAGGCACAGGTACCCCTTACCAGGACACTCCACTGCCACAGTCAAGGACTGACTATGGCAAACCTCTGGTATTTTGGCTGTCGCTGTTGCAGGAATGAGTATTGACTGCATCAATCAGATGTTCAACATCTCAGGCTATTCAGGAGAGCTATTTGTCTTTGCTGCCCTGAGCAGGTTACTGTGAAAGACTGTCAAAAATGGGTATCTGAACAACTGGACATCTGAAAGATGAAATCCCAGCGGGTGTTTATAGAGGGATGTTGCACTGACCAGTATGTATTCTTACTTCAAAATCAGACAATTTTGATAACACTGAAAACATCAATGTGGACTTCCAGCACTCTTCACCAACTGAGGAAAAGAAGCAAGTAGTAAGTGACAAGCAAGCGGCTAAACGACTCTGTGGAACCAAGCAGGATTTTTGTACTGTTTCTTGAAGGTGCTGATAAAGTACTTAAGCACTTTTTTTTTTTTTTTACTTGCCTGTCCTTGAAATCTGCCTTATATTACCAAACGGAGGAGCTGATGTTCTGCAAACTGTAGTATTTTGCGTGTGCCGGTTCTCTCCAGACAGCAGCGTGCCAAGATGTTTTGTGGAAGCTATGTCAATATGCGGGAGCGAATACAGTATTTTGTGGCCAAAGAAAGCACAAACAAGTGCTCAGCTTGTGAGAAAGGGAAGAGCTGAGTTCTGGAAACCTACTGCCACTGCTCGATTTTATGCAACAGTCGCTTGGCACCAAAATAATTACCAGTTCTGAGAACAGGCACTAGGATATAGAAATCCCCTCTTCTTGGGAAGTGCCTGTGTCACTGTGATAGAGTGTGATGCTCCTTTCAGCCTTCCCTTTCACTATGGTTTCTGCTCGTTACGTTTGGTAGCCAATGTATAAGCCCAATGGCAAGCTGTTTGTCATATCATATAATTTGCTTGCTTAGATTCATTTTTTGTGTTTTGACAGTATTTGACCAATATCCATTCAATCATATGAATGTACACAAGTAGCCAAGACTTATTAATTAAGAAAGAAAATGTGTTTCACAAACAAAGTAAACTTGTTTGGAAGTGGAAGCACTGGTAAGTTGTAGTCAATGAACAGAGGCGATGTTATGTGGTTTGGGCCACCAATAAATAAATCAGATAGAAACTTATGAGTACCTAATTCATGGCCTACTTCTGGCAAAAATTCCATAGTCTTGTGTGTTGAATGATTTCAGTACTGGTGAACATGTTTTTTATGGATTTGTTGATTCATTTATGCGTAATTAATGAACAGAATCAAGGGTGCAATACACTTCTTGAATAGCATTACTATGCTATGCTATGCTATACTATACTATAGCTTTTAGAATCAATTCTCAGCTCATTTTCAAAGAAAAGTGGCTGCAGCTTCGTTTGGGACAGACATGCTGTTTTAAGAAAAAAACGTAGAAGTGGACAATTACAAGAAAGTAGGAATTTTACTGCTGGTTTTATTGCCTGAAAAATACCAGGAGACTATTTAATAGTCCTCATGCAAAATAGAATTGGAAATAAAAGAAAATGTTCATTGTAGTGGTAATGTCCCATTTCTGCTCATCTTTCTACAACAGTGCAAAGATTTTCTATGTGCTCTGGCACCACAAAATATTCATTGTTGGTTTTTTTTTAAATCAAATTTTTCTCCAGCTTTTAAGCTCCAAGGTTTACAGTTGTATTCTAAGATACAGGAAAAAAAGTGCCACATATTAATACCAAATGACTTTTCCAAAGACATTTAGCTACCTTTACCAAATTTTGTGATTTTATGTTATTTCTACATCATTCAGTCATACTTACAGAATCGACAAATAAAGTGTTGATTAAGCTTATTGCCTGTCATTGCAGAGGAATTGAATGCAAACATTAAGTGAACCTACACCAGCAACCAGCATTTTTTATACACCCTTGTGCTGTAAGCAGCTGACCACAGGCTTTCTAATAAACTTAACAACTAACTTCAGGACTTTTCAGCAGTTCTCGTGGGCAGTTATGGGTCTGTAACAGCCAAATGGCATAGGAGTTCGGAGACTATTGCCCAGCTTGCTTTTGCTTCAGCTTAACACTAACTGCAGTTGTGTTCTAAGTAAGCACAGCAACAAAAAAGTAAGTGGTCGTTGTGTGACTAACCTGAGGGGAATAAGAGACAGGGCGGTCAAACAGATCTGTATAAAAATAACCCTAAGCAGGCCCAAGAGCAGAGAGAAAAGCAAGAGCAGGCTCTTCCCAGCAGAGAACTCAAGTCACTGGTGACTCACTGCAAACCCTTCCTCTTCTCAAGTGAGGCTGGCAGTGTCAATTTTAGGATCCTGAAGATCATGCAAAGGGTAAACATAACACTAGGACATAGGGTCAGATCGCAGAAAGTCAGCGTGTAACTGAAAGAATAAAATTGATGAGGATTAACAATAACTGAATAATTTGGAGTACATGTGTTGTTAGTATCATTGTAACTGGATTACTATATGTCTTTGTTGTATTAGGCTGCCAAGACACTAATGAGACTACTAATAAATTCATGGCTCTGCATATGACGAGTGTTCTGTTAAGCCAAAATCATAGAATCACAGAATCATAGAATCATTAAGGTTGGAAAAGACCTCTAAGACCATCAAGTCCAACAGTCATAATAAAATAAATTGCTTGTGATTTATTGCAACAAAGTGGTAGAGTGTGAAGGCAATGTAGGCAAACCTTTAAGGACTAGCTGGAAATTTGAGAGGGAGCAGAAAGTTTGAGAGCAGCAAGAGAGCTGTGGGTAGCCTCTGTTTTTGTTGATGAGGAGACGTAATCAGAAGAACCCCTTTGAAATGTCCTTGGGCAAGAAGCAGAGTCTTCTCCTTCCTTAGAGGAGAGGAGCTCTGAATTTGTAGCAGAGCCAGCAAAGCTCAAAGACATGAGAAATTAAACCCTATAGCTCTGTACAGGGGATAAAATGTACAAAGGGGGAATAAAGCTCAAGGGGATGACCACCCTTTTCACTGTACAGAAGAGGAAATAAAACCCTGCTGGATCAGTATTTCTGAAGGAGCTTCTAGGAGATTCACTCTGTCTCATACACACACTCACGCACACAGATGACCAGGTTCAGTGATGATTTTTGGGGTGTGGGGAGGCTTTTCTTCTGGAGAACAGGCTTTTTCTGTAAAGTAAAGGTAAAGACCAAAAAGCTGGGCACCAAATGAAGACACTAAAATGTCTTGCACTAATAGTAATCGAGCATGCATGTGTGGAGCTACCAAAATAAATTTACGTGCAAGCAAGATGGCATCTGGTTTAGTTGCATTAAAAATAGTGTATGGCCCAGTATGGCCCAAGTGATCTTAGTGCCCCAGTGAAGGTAGTTATTCAACCAAAACTATATAAAGTAGAAATAACTTTGATAGAGTATCAGGGAAAGATACTCTCTAATTCAGAGTACATTATATGAGATTATGTTCTCAAACTTATACCATTTCAGGTGCGAGACCTGTATCCAGTATGCTGCAACTGCACAGAGATCCTGTATGAAGAATGTAAAATCATATGGGTTTTCTAGCTCCCAGGTGGGATTTAAACAGTAGAGGCAGGACTTAGATACAGTTTTGAGTGTATATCACAGCAGAAGTTCTGAATTTAACCAATATAAAGAACCATGCCTATAATCCTGTTACTTGCTTCCCCCCCCAGCCCCTTCCTGTGACTTGCTTTACGAAATTGGCATATTCAGTAACCGATTTGTTCCATTCGGTTCCTTCAGATTTTGTTACCAATTTTGTTTCAATGTACTGAAAGACAATGCATAAAACTAGCCACTGATTCAATTGCTACTCTTCCTGTCAGGGGTGAGTTGTTTACTCTGAATTCTTATTAACATTTAAGTCCAAGGGAGTTTGCAGTGAGCTTCAGTGAGACAAAGACCCAGCTGTAAATGTCATACTTTGTGTAAAAACGCTGTTACTATTCTGATCAAGTCAGTGGCCTCTTCTCCATACACTCAGACGTAGTTTGTATTAAGCAAGAGACAATCCTTTAGTTGAAGTGAGCTGCATGTATGATTTTTTTATATATACTTTCATTGATCACTCATGACCTTGAATTCTGCTAGTTGTTGTTGTAATTTTCATCTACTTTTGTGGCCTCTTACCAATTCTTAGCCTCCTTCTATTTTTGATACTAATTGGAATTCCTAGTTTTAGATGGGTCTGAAATTCAGTCTGGTTCAGTATATATGGATAGGCCATACACTGTAAACGGGAAATCCGAGAGCTGAAGAATTCTCCACTCACCAAGGATATATTATGAAAGCCATTGTTAATGTTTTATGCAAGAGGATCATTTGGGCAAAAGGTAATTAATATAAAGAAGATTCTTTTTGACTTAGAATTTACCTACTGAAGAATGAAGGGGGATTGTATAGATTGCTGCTTGTATAGTAAGCAGAGAAAATACTGCTGCAAAAGTGTTGACAGCACTTTTTTGTTTGTTTATTTACTTGCTTCTAGCATTCTTTATTCTATTTAGTTTTCTTTTTTCTCCTTTGAAAGCGAACTATTCTATTTTAGGTTCTATAAATTAAGGAACTGCTTTAGTGTTCTATTGCAATATTTAAAAATGAATGCAGTGATGTGTTTACCTGCATTATCATTGTGATGGAAATAGAAAGTGTTTTTCAAAAGCTCAAATGTGGTTTTGGCCCTAAAGGTATTACTGTTAATTATGCCCAGAGAAAAACAGCATCAAGAAAGAGGAATATGAATTAAAAATGAAGTATTATAATATTATTGTTAAGAAACTGTAGAACTCTGGAAACAATCTGGGTTACTAAATAGTTCAAGAAGATCTACCCAGAGACTTTTTCAAAGTGACAAACAAAGTGAAGTTCAGTTCTGTGCTCCTGCAAAGAAGAGAGAGATAAGAGGCTCCAGTTGAGGTAGTAATGCATAGTAATAAAAGAGCAATCAAAATTGATTTGGAACTGAAATTTTTTGTCTGTCATGTATAAGACTTCAGTGTGTGTCGTTTGTCACTCAGAGAGAGCAGTCAGTTACAGCAGAATTCCCCTACGGAAAAAAAGAAGGCTCAATACTTGACAAAGAAAAAAACATAGCTTCTTTTTTTAAAAAAATACATGCAGTCACAACAAAGTTTGTGATTTAATCTATGATGACATATTTAAATGTGATTCTAGAATTCCAAGGGACAGTTCAGGAAATAACATTGCAATGCAAGGAGAGCTAAAGAAGAATAATGAAGAAATCATCTCAGGAAAGTGTCGTTGGCTTCTTAAGTGTCAGTGGGCAAACCACTTGTTATCTCTGTTTCTCTATTTTCACTCTGTACAATTAGGCTTATTTTTTATTAGATGAGTGTTAATGGGACAAAAACCTAGCAATTTTGAGGAACAAAACTAACTTCAAGACATAGTTAACAGAATTAGGTCAAGAAACTTATTACATTAGTACAGAAATTAATCTGCTCTGAGGCAGTGCCTGTATTTTTACATTTGTGGAAGAACAGGAAAAAATCAATAATAGATTATGTAAAGAGAAAATACATTGTCCTAGGCTGTGTAAAATTTAGGAGCAACAAAATAATGTTAAATAGGATGAATTCCTGGGTAAAGTCTTATGATTCATTCAAAAGCAATCTATTTATTGTGGGTGTATATCCTATATATGTACCTAATCTGAAAAGGAAAGTTTTGCAAGGTGAGAAAGCCTTTTTAGTTTTAATAGCCGTGATATATGAGTCCACAGTTCCACAATGAGAGCAATGTGGTGACAGCACTTGATTAAGAAACTTCCACATCCATCCTGTGTGTGCTACGCCTTTGCTTGTGACAAAGCAGTTTTGTTTGTATTGCTGTAGACCACATCCCTGGACCAATCAACGTTAAAAACTACCTACTAGATGGGAATGAGCTGTTAGGGGAGTGGACGGAAGCCAGTATTGCTAGTAAATCCCTCATAAACTGAAACTTGAGACAAATTATTTGAGTATCCCAGGAAACAGTAGATTTGAAATGCCATAAATAAAAAACAGCCAACCCCAAATATCCCCTAATATTCCATCACTCCTTGAATTTACCAGCCATGACTACACAAGGAGTAATGTAATTGGTATGGTCCAAAGATACGGTGCAGAAATAGAGAACAGGTGTGAGGACCTTATGCCTATGCAATAGATGTTTCAAGGAGAGTAATTTTTGTCTGGTCTCCTGGGCTGAACGTTCCATCAGTTGGAGAGCACCTTTCGATTTATTGCCAGCCAGCACGTCCTCATCCTGAATGAATACCCAAAGCAGTTTAAGCACTCTGAGACCACTCCACGGTGCTGATCCAAGCATGGTAGTGGTTCCAAACTGAAACTGTAATGTAGATATATCTTTTTTCTTTCAACTCTCTGCTGAGAAAGTATTGAAAGATCTTGCAATTTCTTTAGGGCCTTCATGTAAGGTAGGAAGGAAGATCCACAAGAACAACTCTGTGTGGTGAACAGCACACCAGTGAGAACTAACAGTTCATGCTCAATGTCATCCCAGTGCAAAGACTTTTGATAATTATAAAATACAGTAGTAAACCTCTAAGCTTGTCTGAAACTGAATAATAACCTAAAAGCCAGATTTGTGCTCTCCTCGTGACTAGGAAGAGAACTCCAGAGTGGAGGGGGCTGCCTTCTGTCCGCTCACCATTACGGCATTTGACCATAGGGCATCTCCAGTTTTGCATTGTTTCGCAGGGAAAGTGAGATGTACTGATTCTGTTACTCCAGGGTTATAAGAAAATGCTGGAGGACAGGTCAATGTGTTGGGCCATGACTTTTAACCACGTAATAGAAAAAGGTTTTGAACAATATTGCTACTCTGTTCTATATTATCTGCAACCTGTGTTTTGTTATACAGAGGTTTAAAAATATGGTACCACACTGAACGAAACAGATATCATCACTTTGACAAAATATTAAGTGATCTCCTGAAGAACTTTGTCTGTAAAACTACTTCTCCGTACATCTGTGCAGTAGCTATAGGGTACTGATTAGGCAACATATCTGTTCAGGTTAATTTAGCAGGAATTTACATGAACCATACATTTAGTTGTAGTGAGTCAGTCATCTGCACTTTTAAGAATCTGTTCGTGCAATGCAGGAATTCATCAACACTTTTCCGGTCATTGGGATTTTCCTAATTTATTTGTGTAACTGCCAACATCAAATATTACTCCTGAAATAAAAGATCATCCTATTTCATAGCAGAAAGAATTAAAACATCAAAGTTTGCTAGTGGTTCAGTACATTTGTATGTTAATTTTTAGTGCCTGACAGAAATGCCTCACTAGGTCAGAATTTTGAAGCTTTTCCAGAAAGGAACAGTTTGCCTTACAGTAATATAGAATAATCAGTGCTTTCATAATTAATCTATTAGGTAAATATTTTACCCGAAAGAGTTGATGCCAACCTATGCCAAATGATTTCATACACTCAAAAAGCATTTGTTTAGTTTTAAGCTAAGGAAAATTATGCAATACTGAGTACATCTTTAATCTCAAAAGTGTATTCTTTATAGCATAACAGGGGTCTCAGTGTATCCTTAAAGAAAGTTCAAGACACAACATCAAGACTTTCTTCTTATAGAAAGGTCGGCTGTTTTTGTTAAAAAAACAAAAACAAAACCACCCACTTTTCCTTTAGTGTGAAAACATGTAGCATAGTCAAGCATATTTCTCCGTTGTATCATAGAATGAGAGCTCAACCCGAGTTCCAATACATATAGAAGGGTAACCTGGTTCATGAGTTTTTGCCCTGCTTGTATTTCAAGGTCATTTAAATCTGAGAGCTTCAAAGAAAACTAGAACTAAAATTGTCAAGTTTTGTTTCTCTAACACACTTCTTTGTATTTGAAGGTGTTCTCATTTGTCAAAGGATCCAACTTTTGCCTCACTGAGATGACTAAGAAGTAGAAAGTAAAATCTGAAGCCAATGATCAGCTGCTACTCTCTTTACTTTCAAAAGTTGGGGGAAATCTAATATTTTCCTTCAATATTAGAAACCAATAATATTAGACCATTCTCTCAAAATTCATCCAGCTCGTCCACTATATCAGGTTTTGAAATGGGCCAGATTTGCAAGCCCAGTTTTGTGTGTACCATTGCTGGTATCTCTGTTTGAATCTGCAAGTTGTGTTTTGAGTTGTGAAGTCTTGTGTCTAATTTGTGCTATTACTATTTTGAGTAAGTGCTAGTGTTGGTCATAAAAAACCTTGCAGGAGCTGTGTTTGGAAACCCAGTGTAGGTATAATATTATAGGTAATGTGTTTTGCATTAATATTAAGGTTTCTTACGATTTCTCTACTATTTATCTTGAAACAGACCTTTCATGGTAAAAAAAAAAGATATGAACAGACTGCTCCTCCTTTGAAATTCCAGTGTTATTTCTGAAAAATACTTTTGGGCCTCTGTGTTCATTTGCTGACATTATCGTAGTTCAATGTGAATTACAGTTTAGATTTAAAATGTAACGACCAGTCATTGTTATTTCATTTTTCACATTCTGCCTCAGCTGAAACAGTGCATTAATTAGAATAAACTTAAAATAACCTGTCTTACAGAAATTTACAAATAGGCCACCAAATTACGTAGGATTAAAGCAATCTGGATATTATAAAAAAATCCACCATGATTTGTTGTCATCTTAGCTAACATAGCTGAATAATCACCCTAGGCAAGATGGCTTTTCTGATTTAGGCAGATATTTTGTATGGAGGTGCTATCCAATGTAGCTCTCATTGCCCGGCCAGGGGAGTTCACAAAGAGAATTGCAGTCCCTCTGAGGACTTTCTCCTCTCCATCCTTGGGGAATACATGGCACCTTGACATATGCAGGTAGAACTATGACTATAATTTTAGCTCTGAGTAAAACTGGCCCTAAAAAAGAGAATGTATGTGCAATTTCTGAGCTTTGCCAGCTTTTGCTGTGGCAGAACACCTTTTAGAAAACACTGTCATTTTTGCAGGGGAGAAAGGAAGTGGAAAACACCAGGGGTTGGGGGTTTTATTTTTTCCTTAGGTGGGATGTTGCCTCTGCTTCTGCTACTGATGATAATACTTCGTCTTTTTGTCAACATAATAACATTTTTCTCAGTGTTATTACAAGTAGAGGTGCTTAATGATGAACATAGTATCAATCAGTGACAAGCATTTTAGGCCTCTATATCTGTGGACAGCAGTCATTTTATTTCTGTCATCTCATTGGGTGGATTTAGAGTTAGTTAAAATCTTGTAAAAGTGGTCACCTAACTAAAAACAATTTCTGGGTTTCTATACTTTCAGCCTGCTCTCCAGCGTAGCAAAAATATGTATTTTTGTGTGTGAGAAGATTTGCAGGGAGTTACTTTTGCCCTTTGGTACACAGAGGCTCAAGTAAACAGCATCTGTAATATCTGACCTTCAGTGCACAGATTCCCCATTGTGCCCTGAACAAACCAAAAAAATCCAATCCCTTTCTATTTAGATCCCTCAAAGTGCAGGGATATGCTGTAAGCCAATCAAGATGAAAATATTTAAATAAATTTTGATGATTTGAAAATTAAATAAAAGAAGTAAAGTCGATGGATTTTCTTATACTTTCAGAATTTGTGTTTCAGAAAGCTCTGCTGAAAATTGATTTTTCATTGCAGAAAGCAGTAACTGCAATATAGTCTCAAAGCACATGTTTCACTTGCCCATCACTTTCCTAAACTTCAAACTTAGAGGAACAGTTTCCTAGACCTACTCTCTTCACACAGACTTGTTATTTCTCCTAAATGTGAATTAACCAATTTTTAGAACACTGTGAAAAAGAGGAGTTAAATAGGTTTGTGTCACACTAAAAACAAAAGCAAAACAAACAAACAGACCAGTTGCTTTTTTTTTTTTAACAGAACCACTCTTGCTGTTGCTGGTATCAAGTGCTGAAACTTGGCATGGGAAGACCTCTTGCTGTGGAAAAATGCCTCTGCATGTTCTAGTAAACATTTGCTCTGAGATGACCGAATTGCGAGAGTTCAGAAATCATATACTGGGTATGTACTACAGGTTTACTTTGTACATTTTTGCTAAGTTTGTAACACATGAAGGTTATCTCCTATGCTGGATAATGAAATGTATTCTGCAGGTGCACAGATTGGAGGAAAACCTTCTGCAGGAGTCTTGCTGTTGGTAGCATTCATCAAAGAAAATCTATCTACTGCAATGCAGACTGCGAGGTCTGCAGCAACCAAGTCAAAAGCTCCCTTTTCTCTTCTTCCAAGGAAGCTTCAAAACTCACAGAGTTGCCGTTCTGCTCCCTTCCCCTCTCGTGTAATTTGGGAGTCCTGCAGATGAGAACTGTTCTTGTGGCCGCTTGCTCAGTGGGAATAATTTCCATCCTTATGGCTTGGGGGCCTGGGCCCTCACTGAAGATGTCTCCTGGCTTGACAGCTATCTGCAAGAATGCCCACACAAGATGAGGCTGGGCATATATTTCAGATATAGTGAATCCAGGTATTCTTCCTCTGTTACATTAAGAAATTCACCTGAAGTCTCTGCCTAAGCATAGGCTTCCTCCAAAGCTACTTGTATTCTGTGATACCAAGTGTGGTCCTGAGACAATATGCAAAATATATTGTAGTGATATCTGATACAAAGGCAGGGGCAGAAAATAACGTAGATACCACATCACTAATGGGAGTTTTTCATTAATAAGTGTTTCCTCTCAATAGTTTTATTTGGCAAGATTTCTATTTCAAAACTTTTCATTCTTTGATGTATCTTGACTGGAATAATTTTTTTGTGTGAAACTGGTGATGTAAGTCAGTTGAAATATTTCAGCAAAAACATACAAAAATTTTGAGTAGCTGTTTGAATGTGTGGTTTATTCAACCTGCATTAGATGTGCCCTTATTACTCTTTCAAGGACAGGTAGTGTTTAACAAATGAGGTCTGGAATGAATGAGAACATACGTGAGTATGAGAAGTGAATTAGATAAGTGAAAGACCTTAACTGTGGAAGCCGTTGACCGTATCTGTACTGAATACTCAAAGAAAATTTTTGCATGCCGGTTTTGAATAGTATGCTAATACTTAATTCTGCAACGTTTCATCATTCTACTTTTGGAAGTCCCATTAGGAGCAATGCTTACAGTAAGGGAATGAATACCTTTGTCATTAAAAATGTAGGAGGAGTTTAATTTTATCTCTTGTATTCAGATTTAAAAACTTTTGTTCAGCTCTAAGTACAGAGACTTTCCACAATGTAGCTTCAACCAATCTGGATATTAAGATTTTTTTTTAATTATTTGTATTACGGTAATGTATAGAAACTCCCAATCCTATACATAGACATGTGTTAATACACATCATATGGGAAAATGCTGCTCCTGAAACTTAAAGAAAAGACAGACAGACTTGGGAAGAAATGTCTTGGCAGACAGAACTTTCAATAAGCTCTTAATTGGCTTAGGATAGGAAGTCCATTAATAGTGAAAGGCTTATGCATTTTTGGAAATTACACACGTGATTATTTCCCTGAGGTTAAACAGAGGGATAAAAAAAGTTGTGAAGTGTTCCTAAACCTTGTAACAGACATGAAAATGATAATTTGACTAGAAAACTATTCATATAATTCACATATTAGCTGAAAAATCAGTCAGTAACCAGCTGTCCTTAATTTGTTATAGGCAAGACATTAGCTAAGATTAAAGAGGTGCTATCCTTACCTCCTTTTTTCTTGTCCACATGACCTATAAAAGTCGCAAAGATCTTGTGCAGAAGCTACTCCAAGACTATTCCCAAATAATCCTTCAACATAAACTCAGCTGCGTTTGTGGTAACTTTGTACACCTGGAGTGGGAATAGAAAAAGCAGCCTTCATATCCCTGACCTGTAATCCAACCCTGTAGCAAAAAAAGATTACTGCCTGCCAGTTAGTAACATGTTTGGGTCTCTTTGCAGTTCTTTTTTCCTCCTGGATAACTAATCAACAATCCAAGGGTTCTGCATTTTCTTGGAATTTCTTCTTCTATCTCAACACACATAACATATGCATTTCCATGAATCTGTTATCTAACTGAAGTGATTGCAAGGACTAACCTTTTCAGGCATCTGTGCTGATGTACTGGGGGCTTGATCTCGTAGGAAACTGTCTACAAAATTAGCTCTAACATGTTTAAGGCAAAGGTGAGACTCTTAAATCTTGGAGGCTTCTGCTCCTCCCTATGTAAAATACATCAGCAAGCTAACAGAATAACTTCTTAACAAATTAAGTAGTGTCTAACTTGTAAAACTCTAAAGCCTACTGTAACAGAATGTTTGAATAGAGAAGGAGAATATTGTGATCTGAAACTAATGTAAAATTTTGTTTGAGGAAGTGATTTAAGTATGGTATTAGTTTAAAAAAAGCTAACAAGTTCAAATGTTTCAGTATTTCATGAAAAGAAACATTTTCATGCAGAGATAATAATCATAAATATAGGACAGAAGCAGAAACAATAAACAAATCATGAAAATAACCTAAAAAGAGTAATCATAAAGCACCATCGATGTGAATTCATTTTAACCTCTGTGTCTCAGCAACGGGATGCCTTTACTCACGCTGGGATAGCTGCCATGCAAGAGATTACTGCTGTTTGTCACACTGGCTCATGCTCAGAGCTGGGGAGGCTGTAGTAGTGTTCAGAATAATACAGGGTTTAAGATAAGAAAAAAAAAATTAGGAAGGTGAGATTAGCGCTGTGAAAAACCTGCATTTTTTAGTTTTATAATGGCGATGCAGCAACAGGGAGTGTGAAATCCCCAGAGAATATGCAAAGAAGAGGAAAACAGAATGAATTAGGAAAGAAAGATGAGATGTAGTTACTGCAGCTGTGTGACCAGACTGTATTTGTAATCCCATGAAGGCAAACGGGCTTGTAGGTGACCTTTGGGGAAAACAGGTAGTGGAGATCACAAACAGCAGACCAAGAAGTGTAAAGTCTTTAAGAATATTGACATTATAAATTAATTCTTTTGCTGATACTTTGGACATAATTAGGAAACGACAAATATTTTTGAGATCATCTATTTAAATATTTGGAACTCAAGAACTCTTAAATACAGTGAAAAAAAGCACCCATCAGAGAGTACATTAACATTTTTTGTTTGTTGATTTTTAAATGTGAGTAGTTTTTATGACTGTTCTTAGGACTGCAACAGACCCATCTGTCATTGAATTTAGTTCCTCTCTGCCACAGTTGATGTACTAAATGGAATGACATAGGCAGTTTCAAACAGTAAGCCTGAACATGACGGCAAGCTTGATAGGCTTGAAAGAAATACACAAGCACTGTGCTCCAGTTCCCTTCAGAATGTTTAGCTGTTCTCTGCCTTCTCTGTCCACCAGCTTGCTGTGATCTCTGATTGGTCCTTACCCTGGGAAAAAATAGTCACAAAGTTAAAGTGTCAGATTAGAACTACTGATTAGTAAAATAGAAGTGCTACTTAGTTCGAATGCGTATTATTAGACCAATACGAGAAGAAACGGAGTGAAGGTTTATAGTCCACGATTTACAGGTTTTCAAGCTATGCAATTTCCTTGCACCTTTTAATGTTACGTTCCATTGGAACTACTAAGAGATGCAAATTTCAACTTCAGTGTGAAAAGTTTGAAGGTTCAAAGCAGATTCAATATTTAAAGGTGAGTAAAACCCGATGTGAATGTTTCACCTCATGTTTTTGACTGCTCATGTTTGTATGATATCCCTTATTAATCAAAAGAATTTTAACATGCAGGGATGCATTCATGTATTTTTTTTAAATGTAACTGAAATGTTATTCTCTAAATTGATTCATTCACTGAGGATTATGTACAACTAAGCAGTTTGGGGTGCTCAGGATTTCAAGTTTTAGAGCATTAGGAAACAAAACTTTAACAGAACTTTTCCTTTGTTCTTTATCAGTGCGCAGGGGAATGCCAAATCTTCTAAGGTAATTTACTCCCTAAGAAGCAATTTCTGGATGTAATTCTTATATGTGTGTTATACACACATCTCCACTGTAGAGAAAGTAACCTCACTCAATGGATTTCACGTATTATTTTGGCATCATTGTGGCAAGGTTTTATCCTGCTTCAACCATCTAAAAGCTTGATATCTATTCCAGGCCTATCTAAGCCTGCTCAATAGTCAAAAGAGAAAAAGACACAATAAATGCCAAAGGTATGAAACTCATTAGAAGTTGATGATATATTTGGTGTTTTCAGAGACTGTCGGCAGTTGCTTTGATATAGCGAAAGGTAGGTAAGATGAACGGAGCATTGTAATATCCCTTCTCTGACAATGGATTGAGCTGGGGCAAAACACAGATCACAACCAGAATTTCTTAGAACCCCCTTTCGTCATTAAGCTGTTATTAATAAAATCCAACTGCTCTTGTTAGTAGCAGGCAGCTGCTTACCCAGCGCATCCGCTTGTTTGCTCACACACGTCACTGGCACGCTTGCACCCTCTCTTGGTTACCTGCTGGTGCACAGTGGGGAGGCAGCCCCAGCTGTCTGCTCAGAAGCACACAGTTAAGTTATTCTGTAGCAGGTAGCAGAAAATGGCCTTAGTAATGCAAAATCACCTCTCCATCATATAGATACCTCTCATGAAAGAAAGATGGAAGGCTACACTTCTGTATTCGTATATGCAGTGTATACGTGTACTACCATCTACTTATTATCAAGACAAATGCCTGATCACAGCTAGATGTATGATGGTATCTTTCACAGTCAATATTATATAAATAGCATGCAAGATTAATCATCCAGCAAGCAGAGTCTACATTAGCTGACCCAAACTCATTTTTCGTCCAAAATCTATGTAGCAGTTGCAATGCTTTTACATAAGAGTACTTTGGAAGGGAGATAGGGTGAATGCAGGGTCCTCAGCACCAAGATTTTCCCTATGGGTCTGCTTCCCACTTGCTGATGTGGACACAACCATTGTGCTGTGCTTAAAACTGTTCTTTCTTGCAAAATATTTAAATTCTTAGCAGTCTAATTGTGATTTATTTCCTGTCATTATCAAAGTTGGAATCCATGTCTAGTAGGTATCAACATTACACGCTGACCTGCTTGTTCAACAGCTGCTTTTTCAGGTCCCTAAAACAAACTAATGTGAGATAATGGGAACAATAATCCAGAAGCAGGGTGTAATTATTTCTTCAGCATAAATAAACCATGCAAAATTTGCAGCATAGATCTGACATTTCTGGAATGCATTTTCACAGAGAGTTGAAGATTCTGATATTTTTTCTTTTTCATGGGCTTTAGCATGATCTCACTAACTTATTTGCTATGAGATTGTCTTCCCTCTTTCTATTTTTAGGCTTTAAATATCTTCTTTTATAAATTTACTTTCATTTAGTTGGTTCTGTTTTTGTTTTCTCTATGACCTTTATTTCATCTTCATGAGCTCTTGTGATGCCTGAGTTAGAATACATTTGACTACTGTTATGCAACTTACCTTAGCTACACGGGAGTGATTCGTATGGACTTTTGCAGTAGATGCAAAGAAAGTAATTTCTAGGGTGGAGTTCATCTCTTCTTAAAACAGGCATTTAGAAGGAGTCAAATGAGTTACGGTTTTAAGATTAGCTATTTCTCCAGCACTTACTGCCCGAGTAACTTAGGGAACTGTCTCAGAGGTTTAGCAAGTGTATGCCTAAAATTAGATGAGATATATCCAACCCTGAAAGTTTACTGTACAGATTCTGTGAAGAAGTGCTGTTGATGCTGATGCATCTAAAATCGCTTCTGGTGATCAGAACTTCCCTTGATTGCAGCTGCTGCCATCTTTGTGCAGCCTGCTGGTGTTCTGGGCGGTGCTGCTCCCTCTCTGCAGAAAACTTACGCTTGGCTTCTCTGTATGCTGTTCCAGTCTGAACATTTTAGCAATCTTCCTTACAGCAGTTCTATTTAAAGGCAGGATGCTGAAACGGTGTTTTATTCCACGTCTACTGTATTAATTGTCTCTTGCTGAAAAGGCTAAGCTGTTAGTATTTTGTGCACTTACTGGAGTAAATGGCTGTGTGGGAGCCTGATTTTCTGTTCTGCAGCGTACTCCTCCTTTTTGCCTTGCCAAAGCATACAATTCGAGCGGAGTGAATTGCTCTAGCTTTTAATTCACTGTGGTATAGTGAACTTACATCGACCTCTTCTAATGTCACTTTCTTAGTTTTAGACTACTGAGGCCCATTCACGTCTGATCCCAAGTGGGGCCTAAAGAGTCATCAAAACTGGATGTTTAACTCAAGAACACAAAAATCTGTTATAAGTGTTTCAATTGCTTCATACCTTTTCCTGCTTTATGAAATTAAAGTAGGATCTTTGAAAAGCTTTATTCTTGGTAGGAATGCAATGATCTGCAAACTTCTGTGGCACAGTCTGAGAACTTGTTCTTCCTAACTTCAGTGAAGGTAGTTAAATGTCTCAGAGCCAGGAATTTATTTGTAAAAAAATATGTATGCTATTGCTTTTTGTGACTCTTCTCACCTTCATGAAGACATCAGTGGGTTTTTTTTCACGTCTTTATTTACCTGCATGCCCAGTACTGTATTTGAATTTTAGATTGCTTCCACATCATAATTGCTTTTTGTTCTGTGCCAACATTTCAAGATGCTTTCTTCTGTTTCTGCCCTTTCCACCTTGGTTGAACATCACATTTAATGAGGTTTTCCGAGGTGTTTAGGAATGAAAAAGGACTATAATGTACAAACACTTAAGCTACCAGCATGGATAGCAAGCTTTAAAATGGAGATGGAAGATCGGTAGACCTTGTCTTAGCATATTACATCTTGTTTAAACCAGGAAACTAATTTTAAGAGGCCACTCAAACACTTTGGGTATATATCGCCTCCTCAGGTCCCCGAGGCTGATGAAGCTTACTTTTCAAAAATCCATTATCCTCATTTTCCATGCACTATTAAACAAAAATACCAATTGTTGTATATCTATGCACTATAAATACTTGAGGGATTATTTCTGCAGCACAATGAAATGAAGATACTTTAATTTGGGAAAATACAGTAGCTCTATGCTTTAAGCAGCTCCAAAAATATTAAGCCATTTTATTTTACTCCAGAGGGACAATACTCTGAGCTCACTAATGGTCTTACAATCCTTTACCAGAAAATTAAAGTTATAACTATTGGTAAGACTATTGCTGATTTTGTTATTGCTTTGTGTTTGTGTTGGAAATAATTCATTGGCTCAAGTACCATTAAAATCTTGTCTTTAAGAATCTGAGCATGATATGTGGGATATGTACTTACAATGCTATAAAATAAACTCTCTGCAGAATTGCTATGCTTTACTTTGTTTTACTTTAGAGTTGTGTTCCTCTGGTTTCTAATCAACATATATAGATTTTTAAATAAATCAGTAGAATGCTTTCAAGCCGTATTTCAGATTTCCTTACATTTAATTATTGACCGCGTGTATTAAGATCCCTATAAGCTTAAAGAATCACAGGAGTTCAGACGACATCTGGATCTGCTGTACTTCTGACAACTCTGTAACCCCTCTGGCTATATCTATACTAGCAAATTAAATGTGCCAAGTACCATTCTCTGGCACTGAGGCTGTTAGTGAGCAGCAATTAAAAGTTTAGCCTCAAAACTGGGAGGGGCACACTTCTTTCAAATGCTCATGAATTCTTTGGGAGATCTGTTATCTGACCTGGATCAAAAATATGCCAAAATCTGGTAGCTGGTTTTCTTCTGACTGTGCAGAGATCCAGTGACCTGGAATATTTCCTGATGCTGGTATAGGTGTGACCTCTGAATCCCAAATCAGGAATTAATTCTGCTGTAAATATGTTGGGATCTGTCCTGGCTTTCAGGACGTATTCATATCGGTCTCTTTGTTTCTGTTTAACCTCCTGCTTAGGAGGACTGCCACATGGCTGTGCAGCACAGAAATTTTGCTGTGGCATGACTCTCCAGAACTCTTCTGAGCCTTGAGAATAAGGAGGCCACTTTGACAGCTATAAGCTTTCTGAGGGAGCTATAGATGGCAGGATAGCATCTACTTTCAGAAATCTCTGTATGCAACAGTTGTACATACCTGCAATACTGGTTTAGCAGGAGAAAGTGTGAGCTCAGATGTTTCAACACCTCACATAGTCACAAGCTAAGAATTAAGTCAGAAGCAAGTATTAAAAGCTCTAAAAATAGGGATTTAAACTGAGAGAGTGAAATAATTTGAATCAAAATGAGGCAAATACCACTCAAACTGGCTCCACCAGTTTTTAGCTGTGGGGATTCCCACTGGGCACTGCGATCTACTTCTGTCACTGTGTACGTCTGGTCCTGGCAAGTCGCTGTGCTGGGCTCAGTGCTGACATGTGCCATCCACGCTCAGCAAGGGCAAAACCCAAAACTTTGTAAGATTTTATTGAGGATTAGGAGGTTCCCATGGAGATGGTCTCCACTGCTGTCCAGATAAGAACTACCGCTGCATTTGAGTGAATTTCTGAAAAACAAGTCATGGAGGTTCCAGCGAAATACAAGATTTTTTAGTGCCATGGACGGCTAACCTCCACCTACGAAACAAAATAAATGGTGCTCTTAGGCTACCTTTTTTATTCCTCATGTCAACTCACTATTATTAGTGATAATGAGCTCTGGAAGTAGGGGAAGGTACTGAGGAAAACCTGTGGGAATTGCTCACATAACTTACACTACAACTTATTTTACCACTTCAAGCACACTGTCATTGGATATGTCTCTCTAATAGCTGAGGTCAGCCTACTTCCTAAAACGCCAGTGCTCTACCTGCAGCATACAAACATTACATTTTTAGATTCACACTTCGCAACTAATGTTAAGTAGCAGTTTCTCCTGAAAACCAGCTGTAGAATAAACATCTAGTCTGAAACTACCCTGACTCCAAGAAGCGCTAAAGGAATGATTCTGAATAGATGCTTTGGGGACTGCTTCTCTCTAACATGTACGAGTCCTGTGATAGGCTAAAAGCTCTGCTGTGGTAATGTCAGTCCAATCCTTTAAGCAACAAATTTGTAATAAATATATTTTTAATATATTTTATATATAGATGTAATTCAAATATATTTGATATATATACTTGAAATATATGTATGTATTTCAGATTCAGTGAATATGTCAAATATATTTCAAATAAATATATATAGACCTATATATATATTTACATTTTTATATTTCTTACATAAGTAGCAGCATTTATTTATTCAGCTTCTTGTCTAATAGGTGTGTATTTCTTAAACAGACCCAACAGCTGGTCTCTTGAGAAGAGAAACACTGTGATTAATGCTATTTACAGAGAAATATTAAACAGCAACTCCTTTCAGTTACTGCCCTTGGCTAAGTTTTGCAAGCATCTCTGTTTTCAGTAATGGGTTTTTCTTTAAAAGAGCAATGTGAAAGCAGCAGATTTTCCAACTGTAGAGCTCACAGCTGAACACTTAAAAACCTGAAGCAGCAACTCAGAAATATGTGTGTAAGGAGGTTCCTACCTACTGCTAGCTCTCTAAAAACAAAGCACACAAAAAATAGCTATGAACACTTAAGCAGCAGAAATTAAAAAAAGCAGCAAATAAGTAGCAAGAAATAGGAAAACTTCTGAACAGAACTTGAAAAAGTGCTTTTATTTCTGATGAGTGATTGGCAATCTTTCTGCCCCCAAGTCTGACACCTGGTGTCTTCTCCTCCTGTTCTTCCACGTACTGGTTCCTCACTTCTCCCACTGCCCTCCATGTGCTTTGCCCCTTCCTTTCCTTGCCTGCAGACCACTCTCATTGCCATCCCATTCTCTGCCTAGCTTACGCTTCTATTCACATCACTGCTGTATGTCAAGCTGCCACATTAAATTCAGATTGATAGCAAAACTTTCGTTCAAAATGGTTTTATCGTTCAGCTATATTTTTACTGGGAAGTTTTTTTTGTTGTTGTTAAATTATTTTTTTAAATTGTTGCAATATAATAAGCCAAATACAACAGCTGAAGAAGGTGAAATGAAATTTTAGATCACGTTGTAAAACTGACATTCTCATGTACTATAAAAGCACGTTTGACAGCTGGTTTTGGTCATCATTTTAAAAGCAAGCCTGATTTTGTTCTATCTGACTACAACATAACCCAAAAATGTATGCTACACATGCCAATATTCCTTATTTTTGGTGACAGTTTTTAGAGATAAAAAAGTAATTTACTATGTTATTGCTTGTGGAGTCCTCCTTTCATCACAGCAAGAAACACAGATAAAATGACTAGAGCACCTCAGCTGAAGGGATTAATTAGAGTCATAGAATCACAGAATCATAGAATCATAGGTTGGAAAAGACCTCTAAGATCATGAAGTCCAACTATCAACCCAACGCCACCATGCCCACTAAACCATATCCTGAAGTACCACATCTACACATTTTTTGAACACCTCCAGGGATGGGGACTCCACCACCTCCCTGGGCAGCCTATTCCAATGCTTCACAACTCTTTCAGTAAAGAAATTTTTCTTAATATCCAATATAAGTCTCCCCTGATGCAACTTGAGGCCACTGCCTCTCATCCTATCGCTAGTCACCTGGGAGATGAGACCAACACCTGCTTCACTACAGCCTCCCCTCAGGTAGATGTAGAGAACAATAAGGCCAACCCTCAGCCTCCTCTTCTCCAAACTAAACAGCCCTAGCTCCCACGGTCGCTCCTTATAAGACTTGTTCTCTAGACCCCTCACCAGCCTCATTGCCCTTCTCTGGACACGTTCCAGCACCTCAATGTCTTGTAGTGAGGGGCCCAAAACTGAACACAGTACTCCAGGTGCAGCCTCACCAGTGCTGAGTACAGGGGCACGGTCACCTCCGTACTCCTGCTGGCCACACTATTCCTGATACAAGCCAGGATGTTGTTGGCCTTCTTGGCCACCTGGGCACACTGCTGTCTCATGTTCAGCCTGCTGTCGACCAACACCCCAAGGTCTTTTTGTGCCAGGCAGCTTTCCAGCCACTCTTCCCCAAGCCCGTAGCATTGCATGGGATTGTTGTGACCCAAGTGCAGGACCCGTCATTTGTCCTTGTTGAACCTCATATAGTTGGCCTCAGCCCATCAATCCAGCCTGTCCAGATGTCTCTGCAAAGCCTTCCTACCTTAAGCAGATTGACGCTCCCGCCCAGCTTGGTGTCATCTGCAGACTTACTGAGGGAGCTGCATTAGTGCTTTGTGAAAGAATAGGATTGAGCAAAACTGAAGTCTGAGTAAAAAAATCCTGAACAACTAATAAGGTTGCTTAACAACCCTGTATTAAGCAAAGCAGTCATCTAAGTTTCTTCTTAGAACGTGTTCCAGAAAACTGTGGGCGTATGTAGGACAATGAGCTAGCAGTGTGGAATTAGGGAACACACGTCAGAAAGAACAACAGGCCTCACCCACTACATTCGGTCCCATTTTCACGATGAGGACTGAAGACAGTCAGGGACAACTTCTGCTTTTCCACGTAATTAATTCAGTGGCAGAATTAAGTGCAAAGAATTACTTACCTGACTTTTCCAAGATCACTCCAGCTTTCATCAGTTCTGGCTTTTCACAAGCTTGCTAATTCACTGGCTGACCTGCTAAACTACGCCAAAGTAATTTTTATTTCTTACTGAAAAAATAGCTCCTGAATGTGGCAGTGGCTGCAATAGTAGTCAAATATGGTTGCATGCTTTGGAATGAATTAATTAACAAAATAATTCTGAACTTGGACCCATTTCGCTTCAGGCTTGAAGAAGGACTTGGTTCTTAAACCCTATGAAATTTCTCTTCCTTGGTGGACTGGGACCACCATAGTGACCCAACAACGAATTTAATCCAAAATTGTTTAAAAATCTAGAATTTCAATTAAAAAATTGCAAAATACATATTCCAGGTTTTTTACAAACATTTTCTTTTTTTTCCACCAGTTATTATTAAGAATCTCAGAGGTTAGATACAGAAACATTTACCTCTCTGAAAATATAGACTGAGTGGAAAAAATAATCAAAGTTGCACTGTGTCTACAGAGACAATTGCTTTAATGTAAGCATCTATGGCACCATACTGCATGTACTGGTGCCATTTTTCCAGTGATTGTTCAGTATAATAATCTACTTTTCTGGTTTATATAAATAGATTTATTTTGATCTTGATGTGCCTTCTTGAGTACGGTGATGAGAAGATGATGAAGAGTTGCTAAATCCCAGCAATAGCAAAGGAACCAAAAGGTCTGGGGAAATAAAGGCTGGACCTTGTCTCCTCCTTTCAGCTTCTTTGAGGTACTCGGTGAAACCCCTGCTTTGATCTGCTCAGCTGCAGTCAGGATGGCAGCAGTAAAGCTGTGCTGGAAGGAGCTGGGGTCAGAGATGCTTTCACTCACTTGTGGAGTCTGAAACAGCTGTCTCCATCAGAGCCCATTCACACCGAGAGAATGAGCTGTTCATCTAACAGCCTCAGATGGAAACTTTTTGTAATTTTAGCTGAAGAATGTTTATTTCATTGGGCAGTACTGGAGTGGAGGGAGTAGATTCAGGGAATAAAGGTGGTACTGCCAGTGCCAAGCTGTGGGTGAAAGGAGTTTGGATATATGGTGGAAAGATTTAGGTTGTAGTTTAATTTAGGCCTGACTACTTTGTACAGACAATGCCTGCCTTACTAACAATTATGCCCTTGAAGAGGAGCTAACACACTGATAAAAGGGGAACATGGCACCCAGAAGGTGCCAAAAGCTGGATGAATGCCAAAGAAGCAAGAAGTTAACAAAAATCAAGGGTAACTAGGAAAAAGGTAAAGGCAGCTGAGGGAGATCATGACCACCAGCTCCATTCAGAATGAGAAAGACTGCACGCTGCCTTTCTTGTGAGCATGCGTAGTTAAATAGAGAAGGAATATACCTTCAAGATGAGTGTATAACACGATGAACAAATCTGAGTGTAATAAGCAATTTCTCTGTTTTTGTAAGAGTATATAGCCCTTGTGACTTAGCTAAGCAGGGTGCTAGCTTTGTGGAGTTATCACTTAGCACCAATATCTGTGCAATTATGTAACAAAGACAATACCTCTGCTCTGTGTGTATATTGATGTATCACACACCGGGTAAACGACCCCACTTTTGGTAAAACAGTTTGGCTGGGCAAGGGTGCCTGCAGGTTATGAAGGCACCCAGAGCTCTTTTCCTCCCAAACCTTGCCTTCAGGAATCACGAGAAAGGAGTGAGCAACCTCAGTGTTGTGTGTGAGCCCATATTGTGTTGTCTGGAGTCTCACAAGCCAAGTTGTACCTCAGCTGGTCTGAGCAGGTAGGAAGGCAGCTGTGTCTCTGCTTTCTTCTCCAGTGAGCAGAGAGCAGCCGAGAAGCGAGAGGACATATCAATGCCAACTGAGCCTCACTGTGGCTTTGCCACAAATTAATTCATTAGCTGGGATTCATGGGTCTAAGCATGGGTCTTGAATGATTAGTAGTATAGCGACTGAACTGAAATCACTCAGAGGGCATTAAGACCATATAGATTAAACAAACTTTCTGAGCAAAATTCTTGTTCTTCCTCTGAGGATTAAGTAAGTTCTTCCTCCCATAGAGCTAGATGGACCCAGCTAGAAGAAGATCATTTTATACTGTTGCTTTTGTGCCTCATTTATTTGGCACCTTCGAAAGTACCTAAAACACCGTGCTGTAATGATTCAGCTATCTGGGAAGGTCTTATTCAGACCAGCAGGAGAGCATCAAGAGCCAAATAGAATAAGCAAAAAACATAATATAGCTGAGGAAAACTGGCTATTAAAGGTTATGTACTTAAAACTGAAGGAGATCATCTTTGAAAGAGGATTTTGTTCATAGTATTTTATACGTGTAGTGCCTACTGATCATGTTTGTATACCTACACAAATGTATATGTCCGTGTCAAGAATGTAAAAAACTAGCTGAGCATTTGTTCACAAGTAGAGCTATCTGCAAGAAAAAATGGAATAATTTTCTTCCAAAACCACTAATTTCAGCAAGACTGTTGGCTGTCTTTCAATTTTATCTATTTTGGTTTCAATATAAGATTAAAAGAAGTTACATTTATAAAGTATAACTTCTCATCAATTGCTAGAATCATCATGGTTTAGGCAGGGAAAAAGGTTAGAAATCGCATCCCTGCAGGATGGAAATCTGTGAGCCAAATCTGCCTGGGAGCACATTGAAAATAAGACTAATTTTTTTTCTTCGTTTTTCCCCATATGTTGTTCAGAGTTTCATAAAATAGTATTAAACATTTCTGAGTCTTGGATGAGAATAAACATATAGCTGAAAGCTAGGGTACTCCTGTACTCATCTCAGTGGTGTGCTGACTCTAGAAACAAAGGGTGACATATTCAGTGCCAGTATTGTTTATGTATGTAGTTTGATTTAATCAAAACTGCATAATTACTAAATGTGGAGAATCATTTAAAAGCATATTTCAAGTTGATGAAATGGAACATACAAATCTGTTTTAAATGACTGTCATTTAATATTGAGTTCTTCTGTCTTAAGCTTGATAGGATCACATTTTCTATTTTATTTGGGTAGGATAGTTTCAGAATATTTGAAATTTCTTAGGTCATTGTAGCCCAAATTGGTAGTGGTTGTGAACAGTCAAAGGGAAGAAGAAACAACTACAAAAGTGTCACTGAGCAGCTGCTACAGATAACTATGGAAAGCAAGGGCAGAGGACATTAAAGAGACTGCCACAGCCTCATCTCCTAAAAGAACAAGCTTTATACAGTCATGGTGCAGATATGTGTTTCCCCACATTTCTTCCTCAATTTTCTAACATACCACTCAATTGCAATTAAAAACAAACAAATGAACTGATTTGGCATGGAACAGAGAAAAGAAACCATACTACTGCTGTAACTGAAGGACAGTTGGACATCAAAGATCTGGTGCATTGTAATGCCACAACCATGGCGTATGTTTTTCCTAAGTTCAATGTTATCCAGCAGGCACAACTCTAAAGGAAATCAAACATCACTGGTTCCAGTGTTTACAGAATTATGTCTCTGGTTTAAGAAAAATGGGGAAAAAATAATTGCTTTTGTTGAATCCTGGGGCTGCAAATTATAGATCTGTGCCACTGAAGTAACCTCTCTATAGTTCAGGCTCTCTCTAGCTACATTCTCTACCTATATTCTCTAGCTACAGCCTTTGATCTATACGTGTAGATCAAATGTCCATACAGAATAACTCAATATCCCACTTCAGATACCAGTCAGCAGCAGACATTCAGGGAAAGAGTATAAGAACTATGTGAAATCCAGAACTCGATAAACCTTCCTGTTTTTGAACAAGTTGTGCTTTAATGAATTCATAATCCAGAGCTTGCTCTGGACCATCAGACCTCAGAGACATGACCGAATCATGACCCAATCTGTGATTCTGTGAATCCCATCTTCTATGAACTTCTCATCCATTTCAAATGCATATATACTTTTGGGTTATATCCTGTGTCAGTGAGTTCTGCAATTTAACCGTGCACTGTTTGAAAAAATAAACAAGCAAACACAATGTCAATTGTAGGTTTTAAACATACTGCATGATCTTTTAGTTAAGTGCCACCTACTTCCTGCATTACAATAATAATGAGTATTCTCTTCATCTTTTACATCCTCTATATTTTCATTGTACACCAAAATTTTCTTTTTTTTTTCTTTTCCAGGTGCAGAGTTCTGCTTCACCGATGGTCTTTCCCCATACAGAGGCTGCTCTGTAGTTCTGACCACACTTGCCAACATTATCTTCAGAGAGGTAGTTACAGATTTCAGAAGTTAAATTATTTTCATTTGTGTAATATTGCCTATGTTAGATACAGCCCTAATTCCTAATTGTTGAAGTTCATGTAGGTCCTGGTACAACTAAGGATGTTGCAAGGAAGGCATCATCTAACAGTTGTAGCAGGAGAGCTGAGAAATGGATGGTGGAAAAATGTGAGTCAAAGGAAATGCTGATGGACCACCTGCCTCAGAACAGAAGCAAAGGCAGGGGAACTGAAGTTTCTGCTTGAAAAATACATACTTTCCCAGCCCATTCAGCTGGAAGTAGGTGAGCAGCCACTGAGTACTTACATTGTTATATAGTCACTTGGTTAAAAGGAAGTTGGAATCCAGTCATTTCTGGTCAATACCAAAAATAACACTTACACTTGCTTTCACAAATTTTACCCCATAGTACAGAAGACAAACTTTCTGCTTGAGATTACCTTTGCTCACAGACAGAAATAGTTAATAGGTAACTCTTGATAGTTATCACCTTTGTAACTGTTGTGTTTTGTCTGCTAGATTTTATCCAATTTGATTTCAAATAAATATTATTGCCCACATGATTCCTGTGTATTCATAGCATCTGTACAGTTCTTTAAGTCACTGTAATTGGACAAGGTAATATTACCGCTATCGAGGCATCACTTATTTTGCATTCAATCCAACGTGGTACTCTGTCCTGGAGGAGACCTTCCTATGCTTATCAGCTGTGGCAGGATTTATGATCCCGGTGCACATCAGAAATACATCACAAATCATACAAAAAGCAGCACTAATTAATTAATTGGTTAAAAAGAAGAAAATCTAAATATTTGCAGCACTGAATAGATCGGCACAGGACCCTTGAACAACGCTTCAGTGACTGTAATTTGCATAGCAGTTGGCAGTGCACCCTCCCCTCTTAACTAAAATTTTATTCACTGAGAAATTTTCATTCTTATACATCCTAAAAATGTGTATAAATTAAGTTACTGGTTATTTGTTAATAAGCTCATATTGGCTACTTATGATAACTGAAACACAGTAAAAGAATGAACATGTATTTTATTATAGGAAGGGGGAATACAAACTCTGGCTACTATGCCTTTTCATGTAACCAAATTAAATTTCTGGACAGTTAAACTACAACTTGCTTAGGCATGTCATTAAATCTTCATTCTGCAACATGCCACCAAAATGAGTGACATCTCCAGATCATTAGATTTTACATAAAACAGAATTTCAAGACTGTAAAATCTGTGTTATGATCTATAGAAATACAATTATTCATTATAAAGTAACAGGATATTTATAGAGAGATCTTTAGGATATGTTAGTTAAAATAAGACAAGTAACCTGTACTGCACTTTTAAACCACTGACAGCTTTATCACAGTAGAATTGCCAGGGAGAGGCCCTTAACAAAGCTGTAGTGTGTTTTAAAACATGACATAACTTTCACATATTTTCCGGAATAGCCATTTAAATTAAAACTGAATTGTCAGATTGTGTAGCTTTTAGGAAAATTGACTGAATTAGAGACCAAACTTATTTATGGCCAAAGAAAAGGACAGAGAATGTTTCATAAAATCATGGATTAATTTAGCTTGTAAAGGACCTCTGGAGATCATCTAGCACAGCCTCCTGCTCGATGCAGGGTCAGCTAGAGCAGCTTGCTGAGGGCCTTGCCCGCTTGAGCTTTGGTTATCTCCGAAGCTGGAGATCCCGTAACACTTCTGGGCAGTCTGTGACAATGCTTAGCCATTTTGTGTGGAGGGAAAAAGTAGTAAAAATTTCCCTTGTTGCAAATGAAGTCCATTGCCCCCTGTCATATTGCTATAAACTTCCAATTGCCTCTGTGCTCTGTATCCTCACATTAGACAGATGAAGACCACAATAAGATACCACTGATTGCATAGATATTTATTTAACACTGCATTGCAAGAACTGCAACTTCCTTAGATTTTTATTTTATTTTTTGTAAACTAGTTCCTTGATCTTTGTCAGAATACATGTGTCAGCCCCAGATACTATGGAATTTGCTGTGCAGACATCACCCTGCATATAAATGATGAAAGGAATGTAATCTTTCAAATTCCTTCTCAACAACCAAGTATTCTGGGACAGGGACACCAGAACAGTACGTTTTCCCTGCAGTCTACTTGCATTCAACAAGACAAAAAGCAAAAACTAAGCTGCTCTGGAAGGCTACATGTAGAAAAAATTAGGCTGGAGGACAAGGGAGAAATATGAGAGACCTGCATACCACTTAAAAATGAAAAAAAGCTGTGTCACATCATGAAACACAGCTATTAGTCAGTCAGCCACAGTCAGAAATTTCTCCTACTGATACCCCTTAGGTGGAAAGCTCTAATAATGCTTTTTGAAGATATATAAGGCTGAAGATTTTGTTTTAATCTTCCATATAAAATACTATTGCTCAGTAGTGATAGCATCCTAGTAATAATTCTGTTGGCAAAACATTCTCCTATCTAAAAAAAAGCGTAATTATAGCATGATAAAACAAACATTGTATTCGTTCTACAACAAGTTTTTCATATCCATGTATTAAAAGGAATTCTTATTAAAAATAAGAAATCAAACATAAATGTACAAAAATATATACATACACTGTACTACGAAAGTAATGCGATATTTGAAACTGTCTTAGAGGCACTAGGCACCCAGGCTGAGTGTTCCATAATTCTTGTCCTTTTTCACCTATACTCAGGAGTGATTTTGCACACAAGACATCTGTTGTCCAGAGAAGTAGTTGCTACAACTTTGCAGACTGTGCATCTCTGTGAACTTGAGCCTGTTGCCAGTGTCTGAACATTCAATGATTTAGCAGGTATAGATAAAGCCCAGGGAACCAAGACTGTCAGGGTGTCTAACTGGAATAACTCAGCTATAATGTCCACCAAAGACGGACAAAAATCTCAACCCCACAATAAACTAAAAAAATAAAAAATACTATTAAATTTCCATTACCACCAGCTTACTGGTAACAGGTATACTTCGAATAGATGTATGATTCATGAAAATGAGTAATTAATTACAAAGGACTGTCTCAAAATGCACTTAGCAGATGTCATCACAATTATTTAAGTGCCACTTTGAAGTGAGTAACATCAGCAGTCTAATTAGCCCATGGAAAAAACATTCTATGTTTATCTAAGATGTACCTTGTATTGAACTTTGTAGAGCCTGACTGCTGGGTTAGAAGTGTATTCTTCCATTAACCTTTAGACAGATCCTTGCGTAATGCTCCCAGATGCTACACATAACACTAAGAAACCTGCAGCTTAGGAATGTTTCCCAGGAGCAGGAAGAAGATGGAAAGTTACTCAAAATATGCTCATTCTAAGTATTTGAAAAATATTGTGACACTTCAGTATAGTATTTGTGCAGCTTAAATACAAGGAACTTGATGAAACAAACAAATTACGCCTACTAATTTTAGTGCCTGCATGATCTGCACTGATTAGACATCATATCACTATTCTGCACTGGGGTGGGGTGAGGAGAGAGAGAGATGGTGCCCTTCAGAAGTTGACCACCCTGTGTTTGTGCATCAACAAATGGACCCTGGATCGATTTTCGCACAGCACACTGCAGATTCTGTCCATGGAGGGAGGTTTCTCCTTTTTGGTCATTTGAGCTATTATATAATTTTCTTAGAAGAAAACAACTCTACTCATAAAAGATTTTCACATAAGAACTTTCTCCTTCACTTTTGGATAAAGACAAGACATGGAAGTGGCGTAATTGGTGGTACCAAGTGGGAGCTGCGCACAGGCTCCTCTGTTACAAGGCGGTGGCTGAGGTTATCTTGCAGCCAAGGAATTTGTGCAGCACAACACAACCTGAAAGTGCAGCACAGAACTACTCTGGTTAACTGCTATGTGAATCCCTAAATCCTCCATATACAATGGTCTTCTGATCAGGATCGCTGCAATCATCCAACTGGACTTTTATTTTGTGCTCTAACAGCAGGTGGCAACCCTGGAACTGTAGGCTGGCGTTGACAATGACATAATGTTGATTATTCCCTGCTTACTCACCAAATGATTAATTGATGACTTTTTGGACTGTGGAGCAAATGGCTGAAGGCTGCACAACTGTCCCCATAGTGAAGTTGTGTCTTTTCTCCCTATGTGTGTCAACATTGTCTTGTGCTATTGAAGTGTACACATGGAAGTGAAGCTTCTGGCAGGGCTGAACACCTTGTATAGCTAAGCCTAGTTTTTGGAGGTAGAGGGCTGCATCAAATAACTACTAAACGAGATATAGAATATTCCAGTGCACTGAATATTTCAGTAAACTCCAGGTCTATTAATGACTTCCCAACAAACAATGAGAAAATGCACCTTATGAAATGCCGTTAACACTGTGAAAAAAATAGATGACTGAAGCAGGCATAGATAGTAAAATTTGATTGAATTTTTAGGGTTGAGGAAGCCACAGCTCATCTCACACTTTGTACTTTAATGTAATCTCACAGCTGCTTAGAAAGTTGTGATTTGGTTTCTTTCAACTCTTTTTCTGCATTATGTTGGTTTTTGTCAATACGGCCCATCGTCAGGTTGTTCAGATAAAATAAATATCCCTTTGTTATTACAACTAATAGTATTCTAGTGTTTCTCCAAAGTTTGAGTCCATTTAGATGGATCAGCTTTTTGATTAATGACTTTATAGATTCAACAGTCTTGCTGTGAAGTCAGTCTTTGTTACCATATCTAGATCTTCAGAGAGATTATTTGATTTAATGATCATAGTTCTTGTTATTCAGCATTTTCTATTTATGAATATTCAAATTCTAAGCTGCCAGTCTCACAGTGGCATGCAGTATTTTGTCATCTTCACGTTGAATGCATAAATAGCAATAGAAGTATACAATGCATTTTGAAAGACATTCAGAGAACTGTTTGAGAACTGCTTAAGAAGTGAATTATAGTGTGTGATGGCACAGTCCTTTACAGGTAGATGAAGAGCTGGTCTCACAATCTGAACTAGCTACAAACCAGAAACCACATAATTGCATTTGTTTAGCCCTGTCACTGACACTAAACTTCTGCAGTCAAAGTTGCACAATGACGATGAATGGACCCTTCACCCATTTGCTGGGCTGCATTTCTCATTTGTGTTTTTGTACAAGTTCTACCTAGACAGCACTTTGTTCTTTGTCTTTATAAGGCATTTGCTTTCCCTCTATTGAATGCTTACTCTTTTGAAACTGAATGGCCCCAAAATTTTCACTGTGAATGTGCTGTTTTAATTATATATAGTCTCAGGTATCTTGCTTCACCCATGATCTGATCAAGTCCAGAACTCAAGTATAATGACAGATCTTCTGTGCTTGCTTATGAGAGAGTCTACTAGTACCTTCACCGCTTGGTTCTTATTTACACCACCTATTCTTCAAAACTGTCAACATCCCTGTGCTATTGCAAATTGCCTCCAAATCTACCAAAGTTATGTAAAGAAGAATACAAGTAACAGTTGTAAAAACAAAATTGGAAGTATAGCATCTAATTTCCATGTTGGTGGCAATCTTGGAACGTCATGTAGAATGGGAGAGGATTCTGTTTTGGCTTGACATACCTGTGTCTACATCTACATGGCAACAGGTACACTGGGTGCTTGACTCACCCTCATCAAAACTTATAGTGCCATTTGAGGTGACCAGAAGATTTCTGCTGGTGTGCAACTCACAAAGGCTTACATCTACCCTAGTCTCTATGTCATGTTACCAGCCACATTTAAATGACTCAGATATTCTAGCGTTACATCAAATGGCACTTGACACTTCTGTCTGCATACCCAAATCAACCCCTGTGCCTAAGAACTAAGAACCTGTTTTAGTGAGTAGAGTTCTAGTCAATCCAGACAATGGAGCCTTGAGAGTAATTCAGTTTACTGGCTGACGAAGACACTTTGTGGCTGGTCAGATTATGTGCAGTGTAAAGTCATTGCTCTGTACCAGCTTAACTCAGATGCTTAAACATGAAGGTCCAATTCAGTTTCTTAAACATCTGTCTCATCCCACTTGTGATGCCCAAAAATTGCCCATATGGTTTTCAGATGGAGCTTTAAAAGGCCAAACATCTCTTATAAGATATGCGTCAGATCTGCCAACGCCACGCAGATATTTCCAGCACACAGGAGCATTTCAAATGACACCAGATGCCTACATATTGGCAGATGAAGCTCAGCGTATGATATCCGGTGATGAAATAGAAGCTTAGACTCATGCTGCACATGTAAACATCTATGTGCAAACACCTAAATTTCAGTGTCATATTGTGACCCACTCTGTGAGCAAAGAACTCTGATAAGCCACAAGAGATACTTGACTCGTATTCTGATACCTCTGAATATGTCATTTACCATCCCAGCTCATGGATTCTGAAGAATTAAAAATGAACCAGAGAAACAGGACTGGAGAATTTTGCCTGATGTAAATGACCCATCATTAAATAATGTTCCTATTGCTTTTCTTGGTTCTGTCATACGGTTATCTGGTATAAAGATTCTTTAAGGAAGTAACTTAAGGTATTTTTACTCCATCAGGCTGACAGTGTAATGCCAGGTGTAATCATAGAGTTCTTTTTTAGTGGTTGCAAAAATGTTGTGAGCTCAGTTTATACATGGTGAAAGTTAAATTTTTATACACGTAAAAGATATTCTACTAAAAAATTTAGGTCAAAAATACAGCTTATACGATGCATTCATGAAGCACAATTTATGCAGATATATTGGACAATTTAAGTGCACTGATTATGAGACAACTAAAGATACCTGCTGATGACATCCTGATTCTTACATCCAAATATCCTGCAATGAGTGGAAGATATTCAGAGAACTGTTTCTGACCCCAGATTGCTTAAGACAATTGTAGAGTATGAAGACATTGTTTTGATAGTAGATGTGCACTAGCTTTGTCTAGCTAGCCAGGAGCCAACTCTGAACTGCCAAGCAAGGAGATGTGTTAGTAATGAATCTTATATAACCTGTTTCTCATGGTGGGTTAGTTATGCTCAGCCACTGAAAAGCAGCTTCTCATTTTGAGCTGAATCTGGACTTCAAAGCATGGCAGCTTGCTTGCATTGGAAAGCAATTTTAGTAACGTACCGGTCATAGAATCACAGAATCATTTAGATTGAAAAAGACTCGTAAGATCATCAAGTCCAATGCTAAACCTAACACTGCCAAATCCACCACTAAACCATGTCCCTAAGTGCCACCTACACATCTTTTATATCCAGGGGTAATGACTCAACCACTTCACTGGGTAGCCTGTTCCAATGCTTGACAACCCTTTCAGTGAAGAATTTTTTCCTAATATCCAATCTAAACCTCCCCTGGCGCAACTTGAGGCCGTTTCCTCTCGTCCTATCACTTGCTACTTGAGAAAAGAGACCAACACTCGCCTCACTACAACCTCCTTTCAGGTAGTTACAGAGAACAATAAGGTCCCCCCTCAGCCTTCTCTTCTCCAGACTAAATAACCCCAGTTCCCTCAGCTGCTCCTTGTAAGACTTGTTCTCTAGACCTTGTAGCTTATAATGCTTACCAAAGTATCATGTATGTCTATATTATCTAGTAATCTGCTACTTTTGTGAGGTGAGCTATTCAATGATCCATGAGCAAGGATAGATGTATGATTAGAACGAGCTAATCAAACATTAGTTATGTCATTAGCAAATCACCTCCTAAAGGCTGTATAAGGAAAAGTAGGGACTATGAAAGGGACCACAAAAAGTACAATGATGGGATGATGGTAGTGGCCATGAAAGTACAAGTACAGGCTAGCATCAGAGACCCTAAAGGTGCAAGTGTAAATTGCAACTGACTGATAACCGATCACTTAAAAAAACCAAACCCAAACCTTTGCAGGTTGGGTAGGACCAATTTTACAGTATAACATGAATATGTATAGAATTGTTTAGCAACCAATTGCTTCCCATGACTGGCAGAATAGGTAGAGCTATCTTCAGATTAACAATAACAGAAGCCCACTAATTGTGCAGGTGCCTGAATTCAGAACTGGCTGTGCAAAACTGGCCATGTTCATATCGAGTGTGGTTATACTTGTAAGTATTTTTATTGCCATCAAAGGGAAGTGTATATTCTATTGGTTCTATTTGGCTTAGCCTTCAATTGCTTTCGTTTGATCTGACACCCTGCTCTGAAGGCGTGGTTGTAATTTTTATGCTTTATTCTACAGATAAACCCTTAAATTTTGGAGTATGGGTGAAGGTAATAAACTGTCAAGAGGCAGCATTATGCTAAAGGTCAAAGAACAAAACCACATTTACAGATGAAAGAGAACAGGTTTTTTTCTGTTTGAAAAGGAGAATCACATGTAGCCATCATGAAAATAACTGATCAGTATTCACCATATTAGGAGGAAAAAAAAGCTTATTTATTTAATAGTGGACTTTGGCTTGCTCAAAAGTGAGAAAGCAAGAAGAAAGTGAGATCTGACATAGGAAATTCTGCTTAGCTTTGCCACAAAAGCTATTAATGAAATGGAGTTTCCTCTAGTGCTCCTTCTCAGTAAAAGATCCCTAACATAATGACAAACCGTATACTAGAAGACTTAGCCCTGAGGATGAACATGACAAGAGTGCTACATGCTAAATTTCCTTTTATTCAGTCAGTTTATAAGATTAGTCCATGTCACAGCTTAGGTCACATGATGTTACAGCTGTTTCTGACTCTCTTTAAAGTAGGTCTTTTCTCCCTTTCTCCATTTAGTGTTTGATTATTCAGGAATTGTAGCATATAATTTTTAAGTGCTTAAGAAGTCCAAAGTAATTTAAAACTGCTATACTGAAATATAACACAACAGCTTAAAAATTGTTTTAAAAACAAAGATCTAGTTTACAGTCAGGAAGAAAAAAAGCATATGTAGCGAAGTCCTGGTGTCCTGGGTCCTGGTGGACAGCAAGTTGAACGGGAGCCAACAATGTGCCCTTGCTGCAAAGAAGGCTAACAGTATCCTGGGCAAAGTACTGCCAGCAGGTCAAGAGAGGTGGTTCTTCCCCTTTTTCCAGCACTGGCAAGGTCATGACTGGAGTACTGTATCCACTTCTGGGCTCCCCAGTACAGGAGAGACATGGTCATACTGGAGAGAATCCAGTGAAGGGCCATGAAGATGATGAAGCGACTGGAGCATCTGTGCTATGAGGAAAGGCTGAGAGAGCTGGAACTGTTCAGCCTAGGGAAGAGCAGGCTCAGGGGGAACTCATCAATGTCTATAAATACCTCAAGGGTGTTTTCTGTGGTGCTTAATGACAGGATGAGACAGTAGGCACAGAATGAAACACCAGACGTGTCATCTGCACATCAGGAAACACTTTGTTACCGTGAGGGTGACTGAGCGCTAGCACAGGTTGCCCAGGGAGGCTGTGGAGTGTCCATCATTTGAGATATTCAAAAGCCATCTGGACATGGTCCTGGGCAACTGGCCGTAGGTGGCCCTGCTTGAGAAGGAGGGTTAGACAAGATGATCTCTAGAGATCCCTTCCAACCCCAACCACTCTGTGTCTCTGTGATTTTGTGTTTCTAAGAGTTGTGTGTCCACACTGAGGCCAATTCCCTTGATTGATAAATTCAAATAGTACTTTTCTTCAAGATCTTTCTCGATCCTATGCTTATTCTGCAGAGTTGCAATATAATTAATCACGGAAATATATTTTGTACATAAAATGTGGCAGAGATGATAAAACTCACATGTTGAGTGACATAAGCATTCCACTGATAGCAGCAAGCATAGTTCCAGACTAAAGGCTAATGTCTTTTTGAATTATTCATTTATCATTTGTTTTAATTGGCCCAGCTGAGGATCTGTGTGACTGAAGTAAGCTTAAACATATAGCCAAAGGAATCTTCTGTCACTTGCAAACTTAGTGATAATGCCAGAGGCCACTGCTCCTCTTTTGGAGGTGCAAACCAAACCATCTGCAAATGTCAGTGTTTCCCAATGTACTAACTCAGGGAGGTGGACATCTGTATTTTCTTTTTTCAGCTGTAAGTCTTTGAGGGAAGTAAGTGCAGCATGTGTTCTAACACCCTTGGTATAGCAGCGCCTTCATTCCGGTAAGAATTACATAGTACTGCCACAATATGAATAATAATAACTATCATTAAAATCTTATTATGTATTCTTTACACAATACCAAAATACAAGTGGGAAATAATTTCTGGATACCAGCTATTGGTTTTACGTGCCATAAATTGCTCAAATAAATAATGCTTTGTGAATTTTGCAAAAGTTTGCAAGTTTTCATTCCATCGATGCAAGAATAAACAAGCCAGGTGCATCATTTTTGTAGCAATTCAAGTAAAAAAATGTGAATTTCAGCACTGTCCTGAAGGAAAAAATGAGCCAGCCTTGTGTGAGTGTCAAGAACAGATTATCTATAAAAACATAAGCAGTTTCAAACTCTAATCCTACCACAAAGGTTCACACAGAAATGTACAATGTTTGTACCTTTGCTGTGAAAATTTTCTCAAAGGAAAAAAAAGTCCTCCCTCAAAATGTGCTTCATAAAAAATAAAGTAGAATGACATTGCTGAAATTTGCATGCTCTGTTCAAATGCAGCACTGTTTCTAGAACAACTTTGCAAATACAGAATTAAATTCCTGCTGGGATTTGTACAGGTCTCTCATTTCAGACATGAAATCAGTCAGTCAATACATCTGTGTGTATGCAGGAAGTCAGAAACTGTATTTACGTGTTTTGCTGAATTTGGGTCACATAACAGCAAACCAACAAGGGCCCAAACTTTGGCAGATCCTAACTAGGAACTCTCTAAGAGTTGATATTGCTGCTGCAGCTGACAGAGACAACTTAGAAACTGAAAAATTATTAATGAAAGCTTAAAATTTTTTTAAATAAAATTGAACAAAATCCTGCAGAAAACAGTGGAAATTTTCGTGAAACAAGGAGGGTTGAAGACATGATTCTGTTTTATCACTAAGGACAGCAGCAAAGCTATAAGCCTTATGCTGGTATGGCATAGCATAATATATTAAAAGAATTCTAATGTCTTTTTCTCTTTCATCTTTTTTTCATGTTTTCAAAGATAAGGACTGTATGACATTAATATTAGAATGACAGGGACACTGAAATAGAAATTCATGAGGGGTTTAAAATATCAAGTTTCACGATTTAGTGAAGGGACGGGTAAAACAAAACAGGAAACGGCATATTCAGTGCAGTAGAGCAATGAATTGCTGATATATTGCTATTTAGGTTGAAATAGGCAAAACTAAATAAAAGTTAATGTTGGCGTGGGTTACGAATCCGTTGTAACGATGTGACCCCAGTATGAGTATGATCGTTCACCTTTATTAGTCAGCAAAAACAAGGTTTATATAGCAAAACTATTACAGCATCTGAATGGTTAAACCCCCAACCCATATATAGGCAAAACTACTGCAACTCGTTGTGATTGGT
>Ga0065711_1001589_pt1 | contig 41879 bp, 30 predicted proteins | sample Hoacrofraction12_FD_59098 | JGI IMG/M metagenome (GOLD analysis project Ga0065711, IMG submission 59098) | Hoatzin crop microbial communities from Cojedes, Venezuela - Epithelial fraction 12 v2 (version 2) | ecosystem: Host-associated > Birds > Digestive system > Esophagus > Crop | place...
TGTGCAGCTTGCTGTAGGTGACCCTGCTTCGGCAGGAGGGTTGGACTAGATGACCCACAGAGGTCCCTTCCAACCCCTACTATTCTGTGATTCTGTGATTCTGTGAAAGGGGGGAGGCTGCTTCAGGTAACCAGAAAGGGGAAGATTTGGAGATGTGCTCTGGCTGCCTGGAGCAGAGAGGTGGTTGTGGTTTTATAACAGAATAGTAAAAAAATAAAAGCACAGGAAAAATGCCAGAGGGTCTTTAGGGTATCCAGGGATAGGGAAGGGACGACCTTCCCAGTCATGTTCCTCCCAGTGCTCATCGGCTGCAGTGAATTTCCCACACAGCTCCGAGGCTGCAGGTGCCATATTTTGGATGACTTATTTTAATGCAAATTGATCATCCAAATGCTTTTTGCAGTATAAAAATTACAGCCAAGATTAAAGTGCCTTTTAATGATGACTGCTCTGGTTTACAACCCTGAGACAGCCAGGAGCCTGAGCTTTGGAGACTATGGCCAGGATCCACAGAAAATTTTCTGATATGCTAGCAGAGACACAAGACTAACAGACATTTTAAGCATGAGATTCATTGCTTTATGAATCCTGCTAATTTTGTAAGTCTGTGGCATCTGAAAGCACATGAGGATGCCTGTTATTGGGAGAAATTCCTTAAAATCAATTTTCTTAAGCTTTTTTTCAATTTTACCAATATCAAGTCACCAAAGAAAATTATATAAGAATGGGGGGGGTGTTTGTGTGTGAAGTGTTTTTTTAAATCTCTTTCAATGAACGTCCAAAAAGAGTTTAGATACAACCAGAAATTTGCACTTCTCCAAAGCCTGATTTGGCCCAGGCATTTGCTATGTGGGCTATGATGGGCATCTGCTACAGTCCTTTGGGCTGAAATTTGGAATCTATGCCCCTTCTTACCCCATAAATCCAAACAGGAGGCACTTGACTAATTCTGCTGGGCACAGGAGGTTTAAAATGTCTGGCTTTTTATGCCACCAAGGTGTGTGTTTGTTAAAGAAGACCGAGGAAAAGGATTATGTGGGAATTCTCTATGGCTGGGCATAGCCAGTGCTGACGAGATCCCTGTGGGCTGTGTGTCTCCTTCCTGGGAGCATTAACCTTGTGGTTTTATAGTCCTCTCTCATTTTTTTAACACCTTTGATCATTCCCGTAAGCATTAGCCAGTGCTGACAGCAGGAATTTGTGCGAGTGCAGCTCTGCCTACCTTTCTTTCTAACTCTTTCTTCAGATTTTCTTTTGGCTCTCCTTAGCCAGAGTTAATTCTGATCCTCCCCTCCTGCTACTGGGAAATGACATAGCTATATATTGCTTATCTCCTTTCATATTTTAATGAAGGGCATGAAAGATAATGGCTGAATTTGTATAGCGGCAGAAGAAAGGACTTGGTAGATGACGCTATTGTCTATACACGCATTGGGTCTCTATAAATACAGAAAGTCTGTAATTATCATTAGAAGGTTTGTTAAAATTGAAAAGTAGGGGAATGCCAGTTATCCATTAATGAAAATCTCTCTCTTCCCCTGTTACTCTTGGAGGAAGCTGGCAAGCTGTTCCCTATTCTGAATATTGTTCCCCTACCTCCATCCTTTTTCCTCCCTTCCTCTCATTTCCATTCCTGTCGAAGCCTGCAATGCCTTCCGCATGATAAACACACTGCTCGTGTTCCTCCGCTCCTATCTCACAGAAAAAGATGAGGCTCATTAAGTGCTAGCGTTTTTATTTAACACAAACGTATTGTTTCTGTACCGTTTTATTTCCTGCATATACCCCAGTGACCGTGTGCTTGGAGTTAGATGTCTGGGAGCTGTGTGTGCCGCTCCCAGCCTGGAGCCCACGTCCCTTCTACTCTGAGCAGGAGCATCTCCACGGGGCCCAGCGGTGGCAATCGTCGCCTTGGTGTTACAGCTGCACCCTGTAAGACGTGGGCAGGTATCAGGATCCACTTTGCATGTGGGTGTTTCCTCAGGAGACTGCATCTGCTCAAAGAGAGCTTTTTTAAAAAAAAGAAAAAAAAGGCGTATTTACACACACAGGAATGCACACACTCACACACATATATAAATTTATAGATTCATAAATTTATATAAATCTCTCTGGTTTTTTATATATATAAAATTGCATACCTTGGGACTAAATGTCAAAACTTGGACACAGTTGTGAGTGAAACTAGGCAAACTGTTTTGGTTATTAATTTAGATTACTGAAAGCACTCCATCTCAGTGTCAGCCATTACTAAAATTTTTATATCTATAACCAGCTTCACAGTTGACATTAATATTGCTTGGAAGATGAAAAGCAGGTTTTTGTACTACATGATGAACATTCGTGCCAAAACATTTGAACAGTTGCAGAGACTTTTGCCTTTATTTTTGAGCCAAGGGATCCAGCAAAATTTGTCCATTTCCATGAACAGCTTCATTTGTCAAGACCTACTCTTTCCATGGAATATATCTATAATCAAAACACATAATTCATGCTCAGCTCTAACTTGAACCTGAAATTTGAAAAATCAGATGTGAAAACTCAAACCAGATTTCTCCTACACTTGCCAGTAGGACATCTAAAAAAAAAAAAGCTTTTCTCACTGTGTTTCTCAAGCCCCATCCTGAGCCAGGAGTGAAGAAGTGAGTAAACACACGCGGTTGTCGGAACTTCATTTGTGCGTAAAGAAAATCCCGTTCCGCTCGTGAAACAGAGACTGATGCAGCCGTGACCCCGCAGAGGTGCGTAGCCAAAACCCAGCGCCGGGAGCAGAAGTCAATCTGCTGCTGTGAGCTCTTCTTCATCAGCGGGAAGAGTACAGCGTATACCGCCCGTGGGCAGACGGTTTCCCTAAATATTAGCTATTATTCAATACTGCAGTTTATCCAGTTCTGAGTAAGTGCCTGCTCTCTTTTGGGGCACTTAGATGAAGCATGACAAGACTTCCAAAAATGTGCAATTTGAAATACAATTTGGGTGAGTCAGCATTAGACCTCTTTCACAGAGGTTACGATAATGCTTTTTTATCTCACATTTTCTTTGAGCGAAGAGCACACCAGCAGTTACTGTGTCTCAGAAGGGTAAGGTGTGATGTGTCAGGGTCCCAAGCACAGTGGGAATAATGCAAAGTAACCTGCACACAAACTCAATTTTTAAATATATTAACTACGTGTTTTAAGCACCTTGACTTTATGACCCATTGTGGACAAAATAGAAATACCCCAGATCTCTTTGACGTTTAGCCTGAAGCCGCAGACCACTGTCAATCATGTAGCCACATGTTAAAACATCTGCAGCGATGAATATACAGTATTTACAGGCACTGATATTTGGGGCTGTAATCATTCAGCTGGGGAAAATCTCTGCTTATTGCTATTCACATCCCTTATCATTATTTAGCTTTCAGATGCCTAGGCATCAGTTTAGGATCTAAAATTTAGACGTCAGGTTTTAAAAATATCCTTCTAACTCTTTGCATGGAAAGGTCACTGCTGCTTGTTGTATCACCAATTCTGAGGATGCCACAGCTGCTGGAAGAGGCAGAAGCCCCGCTTGCAGACTTTCAGACCTAAAGCATTTGCACTGTTGAGCTGAATTTCACATTACTCTTGTATTTTTTTTTGCTTTCATCTGAAATGGGATGTTAATCTTCAGGGTTATTCAGGAAATGCAATATATTCACAAGTTGCTGTGTCTCAAGAGCAAGGTAGAGAAGATAAAATTCAGAGAAATATCAGTAATGCAATAATTCATATCTATATATATGTAGATTTTTATCCTAAGTGCTGCTGGTATGTATAATAAAGTTGGATTTTTTTTCTTTTCAATATACCATACACTTGAGATAATGTGCTTATACTAGAATTAAAATAAATATAATTCCAGCTCTGAAGCATATTTAGCATTGCAGAGGTGAACCTCATTTGGGTTTTATTACGCATTTCATTTCTCCTGAAGCTTTGCTGCCCAAGGCCAGAAAGGTCTAAATAGGTCAGGGATAACAGCTTCTACACTGCATTTAGACTCTCCTTTCATACGACAGCACTTGTTTCACTTTGATTATCAACTTGTCTTGATGTGCATTTCAGTATTTATCTGAATTATCCCTTAGAACTACCCTGTAATCCCCACTTTTGAAAAATGCTGTGTGCAAGCTGCAGAGAGATCTAGTGATAGCAGAATGACTTGGCAATACTTGGTGTTCCCAAGCTCAAGTACTCTGTCCCCACTTTTTCGTAACCAGAAAGAGAGAAGTGATCGGTTTGGCTGCCACAGCGACAGGCAAGCATCGCTTCTTACTAACTTGGGATGCAAAGCTCTAAAGAGGTTGCTTAAATCTGTTTCTTTTCAGGGAAACTTTGGGAGCTCCCCCATTGCCAAATGGCTCCGAGCACCTAATCAGCCTGGCCATAACCCTGCCTGCCCCAGAATGAAAATTGGAAAAATGGAAACCCCACTCACATTCGCTGTATTGTTCAGGGCGGGTTTGTCCTTGCTATTGCTTGGGCAATATTTGTATCGTTGTATTTGAGTACGCAAACAGCGGCAATGTTAGTCTCTGGTGCCTGTTCAAGTCAACAAAAAGACCTTCCCCGACAGCAGTGGGAGTTGGCATGGCCCAGAATGACTCTAACGAGCTTCCAGCAAGCAGTTATAAGACTTAATTTTAGGAGAAATCTGTCTGTAGTTACTTAAACGGATGCTTATTGCTCTAACTTTTCTTTACATTTCTTACTAGTTTCCAAGAGAAGGCACCTTTGGATTTATGTTATTAACCAGTGGTAGACGGAACTCAAAATCAATAGGAGTTAGGTTGGCAATGGGGACAATTTCTTTCCCACACCAACTTGATGTTCTGGACCTTGAGCCAAGCTGCAGGAGGAGTCCCTGCTGTGGCAGGTGGCCTGGGCTTGCGTTGGCCTAATGCTTGGATAAGGCACGGATGGGACCTGGGATATCCAAGTGCTGCCTGTAAATGTTAATATACCGATGTCCAAAATAGCCACAACAAGTGGGTGGGATTTCTGGGAAAATGGGAGGGGAGGACATTGCAGAAAAAGAAATTGAAATTAAATGTCCTTTGGAAAAGGTTTGAAACTGAACGTCAGAGAAATTGAATTGAATCAAAACATTGGAGAAATCAGCAGCCGCCATCTCTGCATGTTCTCTTCCCTGCTCCATGCGTGTCCAAGCGTGGTCAGTTGTAAGAACAATGCACATCCAGACTGACCGTACGAACAACAGAATTTTATCCGCCTGCTCACATGTCCCATTAAAGAAGAATATTTGGCCTGTGCCATGTCTTCACCTGTGACGTGCTGTCTAGCAAAAGATAACACCAGAAGCAATATAAATAAAAATTTAGATACATTAAAAATTAACAAAATGTACTTAGCTCCTATTTATCCTTGTTGTTTATCCATCAAGTCTTTGGACTTTATCTAGTTGGCAGCAGGGAGGCTGGCACACACACTTTTGCAAGCATGATAATGTTTATGATGGAGACACCACGAGCGCTGTCTGACAGTGAAAGGCCACTGCCAGGAACATGCAGACATGTCAAATCTGTATCTTTTGTCTCATTTAACATCTGTGGACACATTAATTTTTAACCTGTTTTAAATTGAGTTGCAAGACCACAGCCATTTGGCAGCAAATAACCCCAAAGTGGCCGGCGGCTGTTTATGATGTGCAAAACGCTGCCCTTGATCAAGAGCTCCCACGACCGGGCCAGGGGAGCGCTGGCGCACGGCTGACCTTTCCTCAGTAACTCAGGGAAGGACTCTGCCGATGCGGTGTTCCCAGGGACGAAATGCCCACGTCAGCTTCAGCAGGAAAAGGCAGAAACGCCGGGAGGCAGGATGGCTGATGGCCATCGTGGGCTGTTTGGTCGACGGGTGATGCAGTGATGGATGGGGCAGCGGCTGGGGCCATAGAAGGTTGAATCGCAGCGGGACAAAGCGAGGGCAGTTGCAAACCCCAGGGTTTGAGGGATCTCCAGCCTCCCTCCAGCCCTATGTCCAGGCAGTGGCACTGCCACTGTCATCATCCTGCTCTTTATGAAGTTTTACAGACCATCTTTTTAGCACTGCATTAAAAGAGCATTTATACCCCAGCTGCAGTGGTGTGTTCTCCAGTGTGGCAGTGGAGAAACCTTAATCCTTCCTCCCTTCTTAAGCTGTAGGGAAGGCCTGAACTCTTTTCTACCCCTCCTTGGGAACGCTGCCTTTCCTAAAATTTTTATTTCATTACCTTACTTGGAAAAAGCCAGGTGTGTGCTTTTCTTCTAAATGATCTTTTCAGCTTTGGTGATTTATCACAAATTTAAACTAGCAGTTCTGGAAAAAAAAATTGTTTAATAGTGCTCCTGATACTTCCCCTTGCTTCATGGTGGAAGCAGTCAAAGTCATTATGCACAGGAATTATTCAGCTCTGCAGTCAGATTGAAAGGAACTTTGAGTACAAGATGCAAACTCTACCTTGATGAAAAAAACTGAGCATTTACAGAATCTTTGTAAATACATGTGGAATTGTCCAGAAATGGTCTGTAAGTGTCCTTCTCCTATGGGTGACAGCAAATCTCTTTTGCCCTAAGACTCCAGCTGTGCTCTGTCAGCTTCTAATCAGTGGGGCTTGTGCCAGCTGCATACAGGACTCTCAGAGCTACCCACTCCTTTCTTTTTGATTAATTAGAAATGAAATACAATGCGTTTGCCCTCTGCCATTCCTTTCCTGTCATACCATCATGCAAAGAATGTCACACTTGCAAAGTTAGACTAAAATAGTACTTTTCATGAAACATAAAGAATTTTATTGACTATCTAGTTAATATCCCTCTAAAATCTTGGGCTTCTCTGATCCCGGCTGACATGTTCAAATAGGGCGGTGTACATCTCAGTGGTTTGACTTCCCCACAAAGGTTTACCTTGCTCATAGGCTCCTACCAGCCTGTTGGCCTGAGGCTTAAAATAGAGCTGTCAATACCACTTTGCTTTGAAGAATGCGGTGCTGCTGAGCCGTTATTCAGTATGAAAAGTGCAGAACTTCCAAAGAAAACGTTCTGTTTAACATAGAAAAAAACGCCATGAAAACTATTGAAACAACAACTGGATGTCTCTCCTTTTTGCTCCGGGTTCCTGCCATGAGTTACCCTCAGGGAATCAATGGTCTCCCAACAGAATAAATGTTATTCCTCCTTGCCCTCCTCAGGTAAGGATGATTTGATATGAAGTTTTTTTGGTAGATGCGGCAAATAAACTTTTGTGACTGCAGCTTTTGCAAGTGAAGAAGTGGACAGGTCCGTGATGGTTCCTCATGCATCTCCCCATGGCAGCCACACATTGCTTGCGTCTCGGTGCAGCCCCTGAGCCCCGGGAGCAGCAAGGCACATCTGCCCAGGTGCTCAGGGGGGCACTGCCAGACCCTCGGCCGGGCACTGGGCACACCCTGCACGGAGCTGGGCTGACACATGTGGATACAGATGTGCAAGGGGGTCTCTGTGCACTTTGGGACACGAGCTCTCTGTGCCCATAGCTACTCAAATCGCCCTGAAATCCATGCCGTTTAAGCAACCTGATTCCTTTAGATATCTTGCTGTCAAAGCAGACTGAGTTTTGAGTCAGGCTACAGGACTATTTCTGAGGCTTGTGCAGAGGTAAGGAGGCAAAAGAGACTCCTTGAGCAATTCCTTTCTCCTTTTCCTCATCCTCCTTCATACCCTTCCGTGTGGCACAGTTGCAAGCGAGCTGCCTTGCTTCACAGACTGTTAGGAATCTGTTTTCATTCCCCTGTGGAAATCTTGTATAATATGTTCAGAAAAATGAAATCAAATCCTTTAGAAGACTTATTTAGTAAGGATCTTCATTGGGCACAGACGTGAATAACTCTTGCTGTGTCACTAGGAATTTGTCAAGAGATAAGTGATTAGCAAGTGATTAGTCATGTCCCTATTAAAATTTCTTCGGTGCTTTCCAAACACAAAGGAAGTAGGACCTACTGTAAAGGTGCTTATGATTTATGTCTCAAGATAAAGAGAGATTAAAGGCTTTTATAAATATTGCTGTTAACACATTTAATATCACTAAGATCTTAAAGACCAGCCCGTTGCACTGTCAAAAAAATGATTTGTTAGCTATGTCCTTTGAGATTTTAGGTATGACCTTGGAGTGTTTCTCATGAGCAACTGAAAGAAAGAAGTGGGCAATGCACAGGAATGGCAATTTCCTGGATTAATTCCCCTAAAGGGAAGGAGGTTCATGTTTGGGACCAGGGCTCAGGGAACCTAGGGCTTCTGCTGTCCTGCCCATAACACCTTCCCTCCAAGCTGTCCTGATGGGAGAGGAGAGGCCTGGGAGCCAAGAAAGCCCTGTACAGCACTGCCCTGTCCTTCAGCATCCCCCACTGCAGGCACAGCCCCTCACAGCGCCTTGGTCCAGGCAGCAAAGTAAACGAAGGCGAGAGACCTGGATTATCTCCAAACAGCTTGAGAGGCTGCATTGTTACAGAGGAGTCTTGCAGAAAATGTTTGCCTTCTCTATTTGCCCGTGTAGTGCCTTTCCCTGTGATATCTGGAAAAGCAACATCATTGCATCTCCCACAAAAAATGAAAAAAACAGCCCTGCATTTGGGGTTGAACTCCTCCAAGGCCCACCTCCTTGGAGCTTGCAGAAAAGTTTCCTTCTAGCCCTGGAAGCTGAGCTGAGTTCCTCCTCAGACTCTCAGCTTTTACTTCTTAAATCTCTGCAAGAACTGGAGAGCTAAAACCCCACCATTTCCTCCCATCTGCTAGAATTCAAATAGGGCTTTTAGGACATTTTCCATTCACCTTCCCTCTGATGCTGAAGGTAACACTGGTGAATAAATATCATCCCCATAATACAAATAAGGAGGTCAAAAGAGCAAGTGACTTGCTCAAAGTCAAAGAGGAGAAGAACGAAATTACATTTTTGCTGGCCAACTTGTCTTCCCATTCACCCCTCAGCATCTTCCTCTTCTTACTATATCACATCAGTAGTACCTCTCAGATTTTGTCAGATAAGAGATGTTTTGAGCTGATACGTGTGTGTGTCTACCTTGCCATTCCTCTAGGCATAGTGCCCGATTAACATACACGGTTGAAAAATCAGCAAAACCAACACTGTCTGTTCTACAGGTCTGTGCCTCGAGGAAAGATCTCCCACATGCCATCCCTGCTCTGACACAGCTTGGAGCTCGGGAAGAGCCTTTCCCCAAGAGCAGGCTCCTTTTGCCACCAGGAATTACCAGGGTATTACAAGGAGATGGTCTGAAAAAAGATGAACATGCACACACCTGTAGCAGACAATGCACATACATAGGGCACACTGTGCACGCACCTACAGCATGACCGTGCATGAAAATCCAAGAAAGTTTAAAAATATGCCCTTCCATATAGATGGTATTATTCACTGAAATAAATTCAGAAGATGTTTTGCTGCCCTGAAACATCTGAGGCCGGGTATCACTCCCATAAGGCATCGAGAGCCTTGCCTGGGTACAAGTCTCCTTTCCCTAGGGACTGGGTCTTGTCTCTGCTGAAGGGTGGATGAGCAACCAGTTGGCCTCAGGGAGCTGCAGAAGGGCCATGGGTTGGGGGCAGCCTCGGTGCACCCGCCGCAGCCCCGGCTGCCCCCGCAGCTGCAGTTGCCTCTGCCACCCCAGTTGTGTCCTGGCTTCTTGCTTCTGAGCACAGCGAAGTACAGAAATGGCATTGCCACCGCACAGCGTCTCCCTGCAGCTCTCTGCTGGCAGCGCAGGCGTCCTATTAGTCTCAGTCAGTGATTTAAATTGGCTCAAGGAGGTTTGCTGGGCATCAGCAGGCTGGGCTGGGAGCATCTCTTGTAAAATGGAGAGTCCAGCCCAAAAACAGGGTGCAGAGGTGCTCTGAGCAGACATTGGAAACAGCGGCACGTTCAGCTGCTGTAGAAAACCCAGCCACATGGGTGTTTTAGACAGATAATTACAAATCAGCTTCCTTGGGCTGAGGTATTAAATCCAACCACAGCTGCCCCACCACCAGCTCATGACTTTGTTAAAATTTTTATGAGCTGTTCAATGGTTATTAAACTTGGTGTACTTGCTATTCAGCATAAAATTGTCATAATATGTCACAAGGAGAGAGTACTTGAGGAAGTATAGACTCTGGTGACGTGAGAGAGAGATGAGCTCCTCTGGCTCTCTGCAGCACCCTTCATGCTGCAGGCCCAGAGCCATCTCGAGGACCACAGGGAAGGTGGCAGGACCCCCTCCATCCCTGCCTGCCAGGGTCTGGTGATTGCCATACTGCAGTGGCATAACTGAGTCAGGATGGCAGAAATCAGGTAAGTTATTTGCAGGGTGAGTCATATCAGAAGCAATTGTTCCCCTGGATGAAAACTTGCAAGGGGGTAGGGAAGGCTTTGGAGTTAAATAAGCAATGAAGGAAGCGATGGGAAACCACTGAAGTTAGTTGAGAACTTGTTGTCGATGACTTGGAGCCATGTGGGCAGAGGGACAGGGCAGTGTGCTGAGATGAACACCTGGAAACAGCGAGCTGGGAGATAAGCATGATGGCTTCGCTCGGTGTTGAATGGCAAATGTTCCAAGCGGAAGAATGAAAGAGAAGGTTGCCATCATGGAGTGAAATCTGCTGTTTCCAAAATGTTCACTTCATCTAGGATTTATTTCTTTTGCATTATTGCTCCAGGTTTTTCACCTGGAATAAATTGCTCTTGCATGCATGTTGAATCCCACTCCAGCATCCCAGGTCACAACCCCAGATGTGAGAGGTATTTTAGGCACCTGAGCTTGGACAGATAGACTCACCCTTGCTCTCCCAAATCCTGTGCATGAAGACCTTTGTTGCATTTCTCTGAAACTGAAAAATTTCCCAGTGGAAGCAGCTTGTCTCAGGAAACCTAAGCGTATGGAGGTCCCTGCACGGCACCATGCACCAGGAAGGTTGCTGACCATGTCTGAATGAATGACTAACCTTTGCTTTGAATTCTCTATGCTAATGGCAGCAGTGACAGCAAAATGTGTTTAAAGTTTCATATTTTGTAGCTGTCTAGAGGGTTTTTGATGAATCATTGAAGTGAAGATCTTCTGTGTGTTAAGATCAGGGCAAATAAAAGCCAAGCTGCATTTTGTTTTGATCTGACACCAGCATGGCTAAGTTACACACTTCTTAGCTCTCCTCAGCAAGTCTCTGAGATTTCTGCTGAACAAATACAGTTGTTCAGGTTATATTTAGCCTCACAGACTCATTTAAGCTACCCTACCCCCCAGCCCAGCCCTAGCAATTTGGGATTCTTCAATCTGACTAACTCTGTGGGCTAACTCCTCATGTGAAGAGCTTTTTGGTGCGTATTCTATCGAATGCTTTGTCTGACGACATCATCTTCTTCTGTTAGAGTCCATATTTTTAATCATCTTTCCTTTTCTTTGAACTTAAACCATTTCTGCTATTGAGCTTTCTGTCTGGGTGTGGGACTGAGTTGCATTTACTCATTTTGCAGGTAATATTTTCAGGCCAATTTGGAAATAGACTATGTTTCACATTTTGAATTTATTTTCATTGTTTGTAAGTTCTTGCACAGATTTCTTCTGCAACTAATCATCTATGCCATTAATTTTGTACCTGAACATTGTCTTTATTCCAGTGCCTTGCTTAGCTCAGTTTTTCTGCGACAATAATATCTTCCATGCTCTCCTTACCATGGCCTTCCTCAGTTGTTACTCGGCCATCAGAGAATCACCAACTGGGATTTTTCTTAGAGAAAACAGGGAGTTTTGCATTTGATTTTCTCAAGGTCACTAGAATGAGGTGACAGCAATTGGGACATTATCAAAATGTCTGTTCAGGCCTTTGATCCAAAGGTGGGATGATCTCTCTTCCTATGTTACAAACTGCCTACTTAAAAGAAAAGATGTTTTAAAGCTTTAACAAATTTATTGAATGTCTTTTGGCAAGGAGGAGCTAAATAACTTTCTACGTAGAAAGTTAATGTACAATTTAAAAACCCTACACAAAAATGAATTCAGCCCCCAAGCCAACAAGTGCTTTTGAAAATCCAGTCTCAATATTGCACTGGGCATAGGTAATGAAACTACTTCCTAATATTGCTTTTCCCTGGGTTGTAAACACTGGAGACAGATACCAGAGCAAAGAAAATCAATGCAACACAGAAGGATGAGAAAATGATAACTTCTCACTGCAACTAGTGAAAAGTTGGAGACATGTTTGATCTTGTTGGTTGGTCCCACTGAGTATTGTGGTTTAAGTATATCAGGTAAACTTTCCATGAACTCAAAACTGCTCAGAACGATAGACACGGCATAGGGAGCTCATTCAAATATTCTCTTCCAAGTATCCTTCACTGGCATCCATCATCATTTAGAAGAGAAGATGAAAATTCCCATTAGACCTCTTCGTTTAATTGCTCTTATTGCTTCTGTCGCTTGATGAGAGCTTAAGCGATATGTGCGCTCATCCAAGAATATCCTGTCCATCAGAGGAATGTGACAACCATCCACACGGACCACCGAGATGATGCTCCAAAATGGGCATATCTACTGGGGAAGGGGCATAAAATTCAGAGTTGCTCCGTGGTGATTAGCCATTTTAATGCAGAGGATCAACCAGCATTTATTTATAGGGTCAAGAGCCTGTTTGTGAGATGGCTGATGCATCGACAAAGCTCACCATTTGTTTGCCATTAAAATTCGATTTGTAATCTGTCATTAAAATACTCTTCTGTTCCCAAACCAACTGCTCCCAGAAGCTATGTGAAACTACCCGTTCCATACATTAATTTGCGCCCACCTTGGATGTCTGTGAAGCATACGGAGAAGGCAGTACATCACGGGGCAGCAAGCAAGCAGCAGTGTCTGAGCTGTGGGGGCTCAACTGCCTTCCCGAGAGAGCTAGCAGGGAGCAGAGCCAGAGCATCCATCCATGCCTCACCGATGGGATGCTGTCCTTGAGCTGGTCCCTACATGGGACCTAGATGGGGGTTCACAGAGAAGCGCTCTGGGAAAATATTATTGTTTTTTCCTCCTTACAGCTCTCACTAAGAAGAATTCAGTTAAGATCAAAGGACATCAGATGGTTTTGAACTTGTGTGCCAGCCTTTGCACTGTGCCACTAAACCCTGCTGGCCTCTCCTTGGAGCAGCTATCTATACCAAGACTAAGTTCAGGTTTGGTCTGGAAGTCGTCTTAGGTTTGATGTAGCCAATCCAGGCCACATCTTATTTTTGTCTTTGTTTTTTTGGACAATAACTTCCAGGCAACACACATAAAAACTAATAGGTAGCTTGCAGGTTGGGCATGTCCCGTGTATGCCTGATCTATGTGTCTGATATTCTTTCGGGCACGCTGAGCTGCATACTAAGAGCTTCTTTGGGAAGTTTCTGTAAGCACCATGAATGTGGGCAGCATATCTTTTCCATCACGGTGAAGAGCCCTGGTATATATTTATTTCTTTCATATAAAAATAAAACGGAGTGTGATAGGCAGTTGGTGTGGCCTGCACTACCATATGTCTCTTCTGCCTTGTGCTCACAGTAGGCAACAGGACTGGATTAGGCAGGTGAAGCACCAAACCCTCCACTTTTTGTCCTCCAAGAACATCCAGGAGCTTAATCTGTCTGCAGGCACAGCCTGCACTGAGAGGTGCTGTGGAAACTGTTTGCCACCAAAAGTCATCCTTGGAGGACACATCTCTAAGTCAAGATGTCTCTGTTTCGCCCTCCTCTCACAGCCTGGAGGGAAGTCGCTGCAATTCCCCTCTCTGGAGGAATAGACGAAATCCTTTCTCCTGCTAAGCATCAGCAGAGGTCTCCAAGGAAGCTACACTGAATATCCTGCTTTGATTTTCTTTGACCTCGTTCTACCTAATCAGCTAAACCAACCTGCTGATGAAATGAAATTGGGCCTGGCAGATAGGAAATGGGGCACCGAAAACTGTTTTTTAATATACTTCAGGATTTACAATGCACTGGGATCCAAATTATGATGTCTGCAAGTGGGTCAAATCTCGTTCCTCTAAGAGGAAAAGGAGCAGAAAAACACTGCAAGACGAAATTTCTGCTCAAATTTCCAGAACAGTCAGGATATGCGTTTCCAGGGAGCAACAACTATACAAGCGACACGGGTAGTTTCAGGAAGTACATGTGGGACAGGCTCTGACAAGGGACAGTTGTCACATGAGAATGCAGATGGCACTTCCAATGTCTACAGTGACTTCTACATGCGGATGCATCATCACTCACAGTGTAACCTAACCAACCATATGAGGAGCCAACATATGCCAGCCCACATATTGCAAGTCTTTTGAGGTTTTCCAGCTCTGCGGTTTGTCATCTTAGAGACGCTTTTTCTTAACCACTTCCTTGCTGGTCTCCCATGGAGCTCCTTGGCATCAGGACCTTCTGGGGGGCTGAGGTTCAGCCCAGAGCATCGCAGAGGCCTCATCCATGCAAAGATGTCCCTTTCCATGCTGAGTTGCTGACATTTCCTGGTTGCAGGTGTTGCATACTTTTTGGGGAACACACATACAAGTCTTCTAGATGAAAAGGACAGTTTGGATGACAGGAATGGTAATTTGTCTCTGCTGTGAATAGGAAAAGCAGCATTTGGCACCTGGGGGTTTGTCCTTATTCTCTTTTTGAAGAAATATGGCCTTCCAAGTACGTCTCCCAGTTTGTTTTCTCACTGTCTGAAAAATAGAGCCCTATGAAATGACACATAACAGACACCAAAACCAGAGCAAACCTGCAGCAGAATTGATGCCCTCCAAGCTTGGAGCAGATATCACCAGGACTTTCTGAGTGACTGCTGCATTCGTGCGGGAAGGCTTCTGCCTGACAAATGTGTTTGAATTCTCTGAGTACATCAGGGCATTGCTAGATAAGTATGTAATAGAGGACATCATCTATCATGATTTCAGGGAAGCGTTTGACAGTGTGCCACAAAGGGAATATGATTTACAAAGTAAGACAAAAATGGTATGAGGAAACTATTGATATCGCTTACAAATCAGATTGGCAGTTTGAGGGAAAGGATAGGGATGGGACGTATAGCAGAAGCAGCAGGCTGGACAAAGGCTGGATTTCTCTGAATAATGCTCAAAGTAACCCTAATCTAATCACCCTGAGTACTTGGGACAAGGAGAAAAGAGAAGGCAAATGGGCAGAGGCCGAGCAAGCTTGCCTGAAATGAAATTGCATTCGAATATTCAGCAAGGCAAGGGAATCAGAGGCAAAAGCAGTCAGGAACCATGCTCCACAAGCCCTCAATAAAACCTGATTTGGAGGGTGACTCAGAACAGCAGGGTCCCACAGGACTCTGCAGCCACTCTGCATCAGAGACAGGACTGCCCTGACCCTGCTGGGAGCAGCCTGACCAGCAAATCCGAACAGAGTGAGTACATTGCTATCGCGAAATAATCTAGCACCGGATTACTGAAAGGTCCATATGAAAACCTTGTTACTAACAGGCTTTGCCAATGTATCTGGCCATCTCTGGTGTGGCTGGAGGGTGCCTGGGTGCCCTGAGGGCACGGTCCCTGGCACAGGAGCATTTTGCAAAAAACATCTGCTGTGAGCTGGTCCACTCACAAGTCCATCACAGCAGAGGGAGGTATTGGGCAAACACAAGTCAGTGGGATTTAATCAGGCTACCGACAGCACTGTTTGGGAAGCAGGGATCTTTTCGTCATCAGGCAGAGGGCTTTAAACACCTCTCTTGGCTTGGCCTGGATAAATGCCAGGTGCCCACCAAAACCGCTCCATCACTCCCCCTCCTCAGCTGGACAGGGAAGAGGAAATGTGATGAAAGGCTCGTGGGTCGAGACAAGGACCGGGAGAGATCACTCACCAGTTGCCATCATGAACAAAACAGGTTGAACTTGGGGAGAAAATGAAAGTTTAATTCATCACCAATCAAATCAGAGTAGGATCATGAGAAATAAAACTGGATCTTAGAACACCTTCCCCCCACCCCTCCCTTCTTCCTGGGCTCAACTTCACTCCTGTTTCTCTCTCTCCTCCCCCTGAGCAGCGCAGGGGGACGGGGAATGGGGGTTACAGTCAGTTCATCACACGTTATCTCTGCTGCTCCTTCCCCCTGAGGAGGAGGACTCCTCACACTCTTCCTCAGCTCCAGCATGAGGTCCCTCTCACAGGAGACAGTTCTCCGCAAACTTCTCCAACATGAGTCCATCCCACGGGCTGCAGCTCCTCACGAGCTGCCCCAGCATGGGTCCCTCCCACAGGGTGCAGTCCTTCAGGAACAGGCTGCTCCAGTGTGGGTCCCCCACTGGGTCACAAGCCCTGTCAGCAAACCTGCTCCGATGTGGGCTCCTCTCTCCACAGGTCTGCAGGTCCGGGCAGAAGCCTGCTCCAGCGCGGGCACTCCACGGGGTCACAGCTTCCTTCAGGCATCCACCTGCTCCAGCATGGAATCCTTTCCATGGGCTGCAGGTGGAGATCTGCTCCACCGTGGACCTCCATGGACTGCAGGGGACAACCTGCCTCACCATGGTCTTCATCATGGGCTGCAAGGGAAGACTCTCTGCTCCAGCATCTTGAGCACCTCTTCCCTCTCCTTCTTCACTGACCTTGGTGTCTGCAGAGTTGTTTCTCTCACATAGTCTCACTCCTCTCTCTTCACTGCTGTTTCCCTGCAGTTTTTTCTTCCCTTTCTCAAATACGTTATCACAGAGGTGCTACCATTGTTGCTGATTGGCTTGGCCTTGGCCAGCGGTGGGTCCATCTTAGAGCCAGCTAGCACTGGCTTTATCAGTCATGGGGGAAGCTTCTCGCAGCTTCTCACAGAAGCTACCCCTATAGCCCCCCCACTACCAAAACCTTGCCACGCAAACCCGTAACAACACCTGAACCTCATCACTGTCACGTGACTTGTGCACACTGATTGTGGTGCACTGAGGTGAGGAGGCCATGCTCACCATCACGTGCAAGCTTTCCTGAGGCTCTGCTGGGGGCAGCAAGGGAGCGTCACCGAGCTGCTTTGATTGGCAGTTTGGTCCAGCATGTTTCACAAAGAAAGATCACTTGGAAGAGGGAGGCAGCGAGCTGCTTATTTCCTAGGAGGTTGAAGACATGCAGTTGGGGAGTTATTTGTAGCTGCAGCTCAGGAAGCCTGGATGTGCTTCTCAGCCCTGCCTCCTGCGCTGCCTTTGTCTCCCTTGTTTGTCAGGGCAGGAAGCTCTCCGGAGCAGGACTGTCTCTGTCTAGGGTTTGTGCAAGAGTTTTGCAGGTGGACTCCTGACCCTTGTGGCTACTGAGCCGCTACTAAGAGATGCCGTCCCTGACAGGCCCTGGAAAGGTCCCTCCTGGCTCTCTTGCAGCCGGCTGGTCAGGAGCGATGCTCCTTGCGCCGCTGCCTGGGCGGATAGCAAATGTCAGGCTGTACCAGCAGTGCGCAGCCCAAAATGGCAGAGGGAAAGGCTCAACACGACATTTCTCGTTTTAGCTCCTGCAAGGCTGAGGGTGCAAAGCCTACAATTTGTGCTTGTTTTCTGTTTTTTTCCACTGCCTGATTATTGCCAAGTATTTCATATAGACACAGCAATTTAGTTAGATTGATGGCCCTTGTCTCCCTAGTGACAAATGCAATGCCTGCCAGACGCTTGGCTCTAAACTGTCTTTACAATCATTCTGCTTTTTTAAAAGTTTAAATGCCCACTGGAGAAAAACTTACTTTGTCATTTAGATTGGCCTTGGCTAAATTAGTTCATTCCTGAGCAACCATAAGATGCAAAATGAGTACACTAGTCTGGGAGGCAAGGGGGCTTCTCATAAGGAGCAGCTACAGGGCGGATTTAAATTCACATCAAGGAGAACCATTAAAGAAGAATTTGGGGCAGCAAGATAATGTTGGAAAGCAGATATATACCCAGCAAGCATATCACGAGAGCCCAGGCTGCGTCACAAGGACAGCGAAAGATGGAGGGTGGTATCAGCGAACAAGGGAGGGATGAAGCCTTGGTCTTGCTGCAGTCACTAGGAGCAATGTCACAGTGTCTCACCAAGGTGCTGCATCCGCGTCAGGGTCTTGTGAAGCTGCACAGTTTGCAGAGGAACCTTCTCCTTGATATAAGGGCACCAGCGTATAAACTACTTGCAGGAGCAGCATCTGACCACCTAGGCTTTATTAGCCATGTATGGGGAAAAGGAATGCTCCTCTTAGAGCATGTAGGACCAACTGGATACTTAAAGGACCTTCCCGCATACATCAGAAATGTTAATTGCTGGTTCCTTGTAAATAATTATATTTGAAATCCTTGATTTTATACTTTTGGGAGAGTAAAAGTGCAGGTAGAGACCTGAGACCCATGGTAGGAAGTATTCACAGGCGTGCTTAACAGGGTTAGGTCTCAGGCTGGGAGCAGAGGCTACATACACCGCCAGTGCAAGGAGACTGGTCCGCATGTAGGTGCTCCTTGGTCCTCTGTTGTTGCGAGAGCGCAGATGCCTGCCACAAACCTCCTGGGTGGCTTTTACCTTCGTTCTGCTGCCCCTGGGGCTTTGGTCTCCCTCCTGCCGTGGATGGAGGTGGGCAATATGTACTGGAGCCGTTATATCCCTGCTAGTTACATAGAGCATCTTCTGCTTGGGCTTTGTTGGGTAAGAAGATTGAGCTAACGGTGCATGTGGAGTGATTCCCTCTTGAAATCTGGCATGCCAGGCCACTTTCTAACTCCCCAGCATGGCTCATCTGAGGTGAATGAGCTGGTTTCGGTCAAGTCTTCTGGGAGGGACAGCAAAGTCTGCGCCTTAAACAAAAACAGAACTAGAAGGTTCTCTGGGGGCTGAAAATACTACTTGGAAATGAATCCTAACCTGTCAACTTCCAATTCCCTTTATTTTCATGCAACTTTAAAAAAACCCAGCCATACACATTCAAAAATACACTTCAAGAATTAATCTCTTCTTAGCTGACACTTTAAATGTCAACCTTGAGCCTGGAGTAAATTTTCACAGGCAAGTTATAAAACTCTGAAAACAGGATTTAATAATGGTGATGCTGACAAAGTCTCAGCCACAGCAAAGCTAGCAGGTGCATCTGTGTATACCCACCAGACATCTGGGCTAAAAAACAGATAGGGGGAGAGCTAATTTATTGTTATTAGCTAGGTGCACTTCTGAAAGTTTCGTAATTTGGAGACCTTCCTTTTCAGACTGGGAAAAGTCTGCATCTAGAGACAGATTAACGATTCTGATTTCTCCACCTGTGTTATTGTATTAGACTCACTATGGCAAACTGATATTGTCATTGTTAACGGGCCCTGCATACCTGTTTCTCGATGTGCTGCACGCAGAATGTGCTCCCTCGTGCCCATCAGAATAACTGTTAAAAATACCGAAGCTGAGCCTGCTGTGCCTGTTAGTAGACCCGAAATGAAAAATGTCTGGCAGGAACCAAGTCCGGAGCAAACAAGAATTTACTTAGACTAGGGGAGAAAGTACGCTCTGATTTAGCGTTCAGCTTGGGTGCATGTTTTATGCATGTGCATATAGAAAGGAAAAATTCATTGATTTGCTTCAGAGCTAGTTTATGTCTTGATGGAGCAAAGCATGTAAGTGCCTGCTTAAGTCTGTTCCTGTTCAATAAAGTGTTTAAGCAGCTGCCTATGTCCCACTGTTACCAATATAAGATTTAAGTGTCTACTCAGAGTGAAATGTTCTCAGAAGCTGTGTTGTATTGAGGCCTTATGCATGCAGCTGTGTTCTGGACACGGCTGGTCACACAGACTAAGGACGCAGAAACGAAGACCAGAATGGTCATTGCCTTATCAGCACATGATGGCTTGTTCAGATTTTCTCCATACAAAGCTCTGGGGACATGTTTTAAGTGTTACCAGCACACGTACACAGGGTTTTATTTTTAAATCTTTTGCAAGTTCTCAATCATGTAAGTAGTTCATGACCATGTGGGTAGCAGAAATTTGCAGGATTGAGACTGGTACGGGAACACTCCCCATCACAGGGATGGGCGTCAGAAAGCTGGCACCAACCCCTCTGAGGTTATCCAAACCCCTCCTCCTCTTTTTTGCTTCTTTTCTCTCATCTGGAATGGTCTGAGAAGGGATTTTTCTCTGAGTTACTTGATATTCAGAATGATTTTGGCAGCATGTTTCTATATTTTAGGCAGTGCTGCAGGGGAGTGGGAGAGAAGGGCATACATGGGCTGCTCCTGCTTGGGACTGTAACACACCATGGTGTGACGTGACTGATGGGTGATAGCAAGGGAAACCCAAAAAATATTTGACATGGTATTTGTGAAACTGCTGTCTTTGGGAAGGAGGCGATGGCATGCCTGTGGGACAATGTGCCACCCCGCAACCTATGGTGTTTCAAACAAGGTAGTAAATCTTCTGGCAACATCAGGGAGTTTGTGCAAAATGATCAGTCCCTCCAAAAAACAGTAAAAATATGTGGAGTGCTAATTCTGAGGATCAAAGTCACGTAATAATTTTGCTTCCAATGTCTACGTATGAAGACTGGTCAATTTCTCAACGTTGAGTTTGCTTTTCCAGCTCAGCTGGGACATTCAGGGTTCAGTCCCGCTTGGGGCACACCACAGTGGTTATCATCACCCGCATTTCTTGGTTTATTCCTAGGAATAGGCAGCTCAGCAGAAGCAGCAGCTCTCAGGGTCTGACCTGCACGCTGATGGAAGTAGAAAGTCTAGAACTTATGACAAAATCGTGTTGCCTTTCCAAGCTTTGTAACAGCTTTGGGAAGGGTTCTTATTTTTGCTTTCTCCCATGCAGTTAGCACTGAGATTAAAATTTACTGCTGCTGCTATTTCCAGAGAAGAGTTGGGAACTGAGCTGAGGTTTCCTTTTTTCAAGTGGTTTTAGTGTTGATAGTGCGGAAGAGTCATCTGTGACATTTTTTTCTTTTCTGTCAGTGCAGCTTCCCACATGGGATTTATTTTTATGACCAGAATATTTCTTTATTTTCAATTACATTTTCATTTAGCAAAAGAGCTTCTGTGGGTTGTCCCCACACAGACATTTTTATACACTCTAGAAAGCCGAGTTGCTTTGCTGATTCTAGAAATGAATTGCCATCTTCCGTGCATTGCAACAGAATTACTTTAAATCCATATTAATGTTGTGGATTTCAAGAGGATTTTTGCCTTGGTCATTGCCCAAGTCAGTCTATGCAGAGATCTGAGTCACACACAACAATGAGTTTTTTTCTGAGGTGTGATATCCACGGATAACTTGACCACGAAATTTGTTTGTCAGATGAAACATCATCATCTCTTGTCTTCATTCTGGTCATCTTTCTTTCTTACTTTTTTGCTCATTTTCAGTATCTCTTCTTGTGTTAAAATTGTAGATAACTGGTGGCAAAGATCATCACATTTTATTAGAAATATTGCAAGCAAATTTTGAGTAGAATTTATGTACAAATGTAAATCTTTACGTTTTAGGGAAAGGAATAGCTGTGTAATAGCAACCGTAAGAATTGAGCTGTCCAGAAGCTCATTAGTCTTCCATGCTTCCCTGGAGCCAAATTAAACAGTGAATATCAGTCAGCCCTCACATCACACAACAAAGCTTTCCACAGGGCATGGGATTATACAGTCACAGTGCCGTATATAGTACCAAGACTCTGGTGTGGATTTTGCAATGTCTGCCATCATATTTCAGATACTAAGCAAACAAAACAATGTATTTCCATAGAAACTGTAATGTGTTGCCGAATACTGCCCTGAAGTATGCAAATGTCTCTTCCAGTACAGTCAAGTGAGGCCGTTACTACATTCTAAACAAGAATTTGATGCTATATGCTGATACATAATTGTCAATGAGTTGCATATATCCCAATATCTGTATTTCATCTACCATTTCTACCTTTGCACGGTGCATGACAACTGCTACACAATGTGACGTAGTGAGCACCCATGGTGTGGAGCTGGCCAGACACCAGGACCCAGACAAGAGGACTGCCAGGGAAGGGGCGTGGGTCTAACACAGCCCTGGTCCCGTGGACACATCGAGAAACCTGGGGTGCTTAAAATTAAAGACTTAAAAAGAGATGTCTTTGAACAACCACTAAGAATCACAGGTTTAAACAGCTAATACAAGAGAAGTGGAGGGCCTAGTAATGTCTGGTGTAATAGAGTCTCTTGCCTCTGTTATTCCCAGGCAGATCTCTAATTTTAAATCATCATCACATCACTTCTTCTCCTTCGTAAAGACAGTGCAATTGCCATGTGGCCTCTGTGAAGCCCTGCAGGTGGAAATGGGAGACTAATGCATTCTTCTTGCCAAGGGTAAAGTAATTCAGGTTTAACCAAAATGAGAATAATAACCATTAGATGAAACAATTAAAGAAAATATTGTTTGAGTACATCTGAAACTCATTGTCTGGCTTAGAATGAAAAGTTCTGATTCATTGTAAACAATTTAATGCTTTTCTTTCGTTAAAAATTCAGGTCAGATTTTAAATGAAAAAAAGCTGTTCTTTCAAGTAAAGAGTCCAGGTTGAAAGTGTTGAGACAAAATGCTTTAATTTCCAAGAATTTTGTATATTTAAAATTGACAAAAGAACTTATTGTCCCCTGTTTTATTTCCCTCCAATTCTTTTCAGCTGGAAGTTTCACACTCGTAGTTTTATCCCTCTGAAACGCATCCTGTGCAGAGGTTTTAATAGTTGTTTCAACAACTAAGATCATTATCCAAAAAAATGACCTTTACTGCACACAAAATGCTAAAATGCTAGCAAAGCCAGGAAGGAAGCCATAGGTGGATGCTGCTCCTTAATGATCATGGTGGTATTTCCAAACATTTAATCATCAAGTCGACTCTGAACAAAATGAGGATATAAGTAAATTATATGCTGCCTATTGGAGAACATGTAGTCTTGGCTTTAGGAATTTGGATAAGATTTGGGTTAAGTTTACTTACTCTTTTCTCAAAATTACTTCTGTTTTGAACAGAAGTCAGTGTTGAAACAAGAAGTTGACGTTGGCATTAAAAATCTTGATTATTTTAGTATGTTTCAGTTCCAAAATCTCCTGTTTGAAGGCAATGTTAATAATTAATGACAGTGAACAAGCACAGCATATGAAAGCACTCACCCAAATTACAGCTTGAAAGCCACTGTCTTTTAATACACCCCTGTTCACACCGCTGCATCACTTTTGGGGGCTCGAAGCCAGGGAATCATCCTTTATCCTTCTATGCAATATTGAAATATTTAATGAAACCCATACATGAATGCTTAGAAAATGAACCATCAGTACATAGACTTGCTGCTGGCTCTTTACTGCCATTTTTCATGTTGTCCTGGCTTTTACTAACTATTATAAAATTCATTCCTTCAAGTCCAGCCATACAGAATCTTCCAGGGCAGCTGGGCTTGTTCTCAGATGTAAATACTCCTGCACAAGAGGCTCTGCAGCACTCTAAAACTGAAAAAATCAATATGTATTCTAATAGTCAGGAACAAATTGGGTCTTAAAGTGTAAATAGGGCTGTGTGAAATACAATAAAGTAAATTTAACTGGTGAACTGTATTAACTGCAGTGATTATTCTGCATTCGGGGAGGATAATTTATGTAATGATCGTCAGTGCTTTTGGACTTTCCACCACAGATCTTGAAGGTCATCGGCTGAGCTGGGACCTGAACCTTTCCAAAGGTAAAGTCTTTTCAATTAGATTAAGCCTCATTATTACTTTTCCAAGTCATCTCACCTCCATTACACAGCCAACTTCTGGAAACCGTGCGGAATGGTGTTGTCCAGTCTGAAGGCATGCCTGGTGGCGTGCGGTGTTTGCATGGTCCCTCAGGCCAGCAGCCCTGCCACAGCACAGGAGCTACAGCTACTGAATCACCAAACCTCAATTTATTGACTGCCTCGGCTCAGGGCTGGTTTTCTCCACGGTAGGCGTATGAGAAGCAAGAGTTTGTGAAGTGCAGCTCCCTTCCTCTAGGCTGTACTTGCAAAAGAAAGCTGTGATTTCATGCTAATGAATAACAAGTAGTAAATAACAAGTAATAAATTTCCAAAGTAGTGGGTTTCAGCCTTAGAAAGGCTCTTTTAAAGAAGAGTGGCTTTGGATGAAGTTTTTGAAATCTGAAGTGAATCACTTTGACTTACTCATTTCTTTATTGTGTCAAAATACTTTGTTTCATATTAGCTTGAAGCTGTTTTACCTGGACTTTGATATAGTAGAATATTAGCTGTAATAATAGCATAAGTACTAGACTATAGCTGTTTTCATGATATTGAAACAAAAGTTAGTGTTCTATCAGAACTACATGATCCAGTGTCAGTGAAAAAAAATGCTCCTACGTTCCCAAACCAAATAAAACCAAAAAACGTGTTTACAGGAAAATTCCGGGTTTGGTTTTTTTCCATTTAAAATGAAAACAAACCTCAAGATTTTCTTCACGTCTGAAAACCTGACCAGTGTCCCCAGTGATTTCCACATGCACAGGCTCAGCTGCTGAAGACTTGCTAGATGAATTCTTCAAACGCAGAGCATCTTGCCAAGCCTCAGCACCAGCATCTAGTCTGAAGGTGGCCTTTGGGGGCCTTCACCCATAGCTGAATCTGGTTAGTGCTCTGCATTAATTTATGGTACTCTGTATCACAGCTCCCTGACTACAATTGACATATAACACAAGTAAAAAGGTAGCCTGGTAGAGAAAAAACTTTACGTATTAAGGAATAAAAATTTTTGTTACGAGTATGGGTGCTATGGATAGATGCCCCATTGATTAGAAAATAATAAACATCAGTAGAGTTAAAGGGAGGAACTGTGCCTTATAAAATAAGTAAATAAAGAAAATCAGACAAAGTCAATGACCCTTAAGAGGAAAAGGCAGGTCTGCTCTCCCTTCAAATGGCCCTGGGTATGATTCCGGGGGGGTTTCAAAAAAGATATCCTCACTGCTGCAAGTGCAATATGGCCTAAGCAGCTTGTTGATCTTTAAAAAAATATTTTAATAAAAATAAATTGGTCAAATAATACTTCTGAAATTATCTTACTAATTTCTGTGTAGTTGAAATCTGAAGTAATTTCTCTATTTAAATGACATATGCTGTATGAGTAATGTCTTTTTTTGTTTCGGAATGGTCTTCTAGCATTAGTGCTTCACAAAGTAAGGACAGCTAAAGAGATTTCTAATTGATAAATCTGACTGCATTTTAGGCATAGCCATTAGACTAATTAAAATCCAGTGTGACCAATACCTTTCAGTTGATTTTGATCGTGAGTATACTCAACGAAGCTGTTTCCATTGCCAACTCTGTAATACCATCCTGGCAAACGGTCCAGTTGGGTTTCAGTAATTTCCCACTTTTTGCATATTCCACTGTTCAACCTTACCATATTATGGTGTTATGTAGACGTGTTTTCTCATGAGAAGAAAAAGTTATGCAGGGCCATATGCTTGTCTGATGGCAGGTGACATCACTCCACTGAAACCACTGGTGAGAGTGTGGTCCAGAGAGGTCTTGTGATGCACTTTCTGTGTACTGCATTTCTGCACGTTTGTACCTCAGTGTCTGCTAACAGACTCTGGTGGGGTCTTTGAAGGGTGGAAACAGGGTCACCGGTCGCTAATGAAAAGCATTGGGAGAGTCAATGAAAATTAAAGAAAAATGAAAGTGGGAGCTGATGGGAGCATAAGAAATTTTGGGGGAGATTAACTCAGATACTTCCATTCTGGTAGCTTGAAGGAAAAGTTCAATTTCTATTAACAGTATGCTCCCTAATTCTCCCAAACTTTAACGTATTGATTATCTGTGTCTTAAAGTTCTAATCTTCAGGTGAAAATAATTTTTAATAGGTCTGTGTGTAATAGTCTTCCTGCAAGGGATGAAATTGGCTTGCCCCACAAAGGTAAAGAATAACAACAGACTTCTTTCTGTCTAGGGGTAAAAATTACATGGATATGGTCTAACAATAATGTCCTTCCTTCACTGTTTTATTTCACCGTAGCACTGCCAGGCAAGGTGACCCAGGCAAATGATTTGTCATCTGAGTTCACGAACGAACATGGGATGTACAGGACCCAATGACCTGGGGGTCCTTTTATTCCTTTAAAAAGTGATTAAGGGTGGAGAACAAATATTTATTTTCTAGGTAATCTTTTCTAGTTAAAATGTTAACTCAAATCTATTTTTTAATCATGTTTTGCATGTCCTCAACACCTGAGTGCCCTCACCTGAGACACAGGACATGCTGTGTTTCGGTGTCCTTGGGCAGCAGGACCAACACCCTGCCTTGGTACAAAGCTCCTATATAGCATTTTTTGAATGATCTTCAGCAAAAGTGGAAGGGTCCAGACAGATTTTAAGCCCTGCAGGATCCTCAGCACCCTCAAGGAGAGAAATGTAGCATTGTGGGGAGGCTTCTGCAGATAACTGAAGGATCTTGGCAAAACTGAGATGCTTTAATAACAGATGGTGGGGAAAAGGCTTAGCCAGTTCTCTTTCCATCATTCTCCAGTGCAGAAGATCCCTCCACATGACATCCTGCACTGTCTCCTCAGATCTATTATTAAATGGTGCTCGCAGTGCATGTGCTCCGCTCCCTTCCTCGGGACATGGTCTCATGGGATCGGGCTTTGATTTCCACGCTGGTGTGTCTGGCTGAGCCATCCCACCTCTGCAGGGTTTGCAAGGTGGAGGCATTCAGATCATCTCCCAACACAGCCAAAGTTCCAATCTAAACCAGCACACAAATGCAGGAACACAGAAGGGCAGTCACTGTGCATCAGGCTCTACATCTGCTTCTCCTGCTTCTTTACAAGACCAAGATGCTCTGTAAAGTCAGTAGTTCTGTGGCACTGTGATTCTCTTTTCTTTATCAGCATTTAGTGAAAACAAACATGAAGGAGAAGGGTGATAACAGAAGGACGGCAATGATACTCTTCCTCTGGGCACCAGCTCCAAGCTGCAGCGTGACCCTTTATGGCTGCGTGCGCTATAGACTGAGATGAAAAATCCTGAAATCCTACGTTTGAGAAGAGCATTCTTGTAGTGACACAACGCAACGTCCATCACCTTCACAAACAAGCGATAGACGGAGAGAGAAACCCTCCTGGCGCTGGGCACGAGGGCCAGCATCTGTGCCAGGACACCTCAACGAGTCCCACTTCTCCACACAAGAATTCCCTGAAATCCCAAGCCTTTAGCAAGATATTTAAGCTTAAAATGTCTGAGAGACATTAAAAGTGAGCAGGAACTGGCTCAGAGTTAGTTAGAGATACACTGGGAGAAAAATGGTCTCTTTTTAATTTGCAGCACACTCTCTCAGCTCTTGCAGTCTCCGACAGGTTTACATGACAGTCTAAAGTATTATACATAATAAAACACTGCCCATTAAAAATCACGTTAATATACAGATAATAATACAGGGAAGAACCGTGGCTACTAACAACACAGGAGACGCACCTATCCTCACAGTCCCACCCCACTGGCCAAAGAAGCAGAGGTGATCCTGAAGTTGTTAGGCCTGACAGCATCCTGCATCCAAACTGAGTGACTTGAACAGCAGCCATGCCCTGTTATGCCAGAGCTAAATCTGTGTCCGAGTACTTGAACAAATCCAAGGGTTTTGTCCCAGCAGTGATTTAAGGAGAGTTTTTCCACAGTTCTTTATCTTCACATTCTGAACCTTGAAAGGAAATGTACCAGCCTCGAGCTGGAAAGGACTTAATAATGTCCTAACACTGGTGAAAAATAGCCCATATATTTCTGTGAATGGTGATGAAGCCTTTTCTGAGCATCTGAGCACAGGAAGGTGATCGAGGTGCTGCTCCACAGCTCTGCTAGGCAGGTGGCTGCAGGCAGCGAGCAAAGGCTAGGCTGTGAGAGCTGTGAAATTCCATTTCCAGAGGAGTCTGAGAAAAGCAGGTTTAAAAATAAGCAATCAAGCTGGTTTCCTTTGTTAATGACTCAATGATTCACCCAAGATGAAGCATTTCAGCTTCAAAGGGCTCCACTCCTGGGAGCAGCTTTCTTTGGAATCCATTGTTTTGAATGAAAATGGGAAATGCATCTAAAACTAGTACTGAAGAGACTGTATCCACCTTGTCTAACTTCTTTACTTCAGCTTATTTTCCCCTTTTTCTCCTCCTCCTCCTCAGACATAGACCTCCTCAGTCACTAATAGCCCCCTGCCAGGGGAAAGAGACCTTTGTCTCTTGACTGACCTTTTAAAATGCTGACCACCACTACCTCTACACTACCTGCTTTGGCTGGGGAACGTGGAGCTCAAGCGACCCCCCCAATTCTCACATTGTGCTAATGAACTGGTGAAACAAATTGCAGCCAGAAACGTTTCACTGAGGCTTTTCTCCCGCAGCTACAACAGGAACAAGAGGGACCAGAGGGAAGGAACACGCAACATGCCAAATTACCAGTGAGAGCTACGATCCACGTGAGGATGGTGTGCGTAAATCCCAACAGCAGACTCTGGGAAAATACATTGTATTCCGGCTTTGCCCTAGGCCCAGTACGTAACGCTGGGCGAAACTCTCGGCCAGCCTGCACCTCCGTTCTCTAGCCAGAAGCAAGAGGTTCCCATTTGCCTCATGTGTGACTCCACTTCCCTTTGACCAGGTATAAAATTCCCATTGAGAGGAATGAGGCAAGAAGTTTTAGACTGATTGCTGCATACACGGAAAACTGTGATGAGGAGAAAGCCAGTAAGGAGAGGCAATACCTTTACTGGAGCAGCTGGGACAGCTGGAATAAGAAGGCGTGCTTTTAGACCTGCAACCCCTTCTTCTGGGCGGAAGATTGAGCTCCAAAGACAAGCTGGACCCAGTAAGGGAACAACGTGGGAATGAAGGCTCATTTAAGGAAGGTTTTGTTTCTACCTTTCTTTGTTCTCTTCGCTGTGCTCAGCCCACACAGCCCTACATTGGTAAGATTTCAGAGTTGAAAAAGAGCTCGTGTTGCTTCTTTTTCCAGCTATTAGAGATGATGTAAACCAAGATGTTACCTCTCCCTACAGGTCTCGTCCTGTTTACGTCCTTAGACTACTGGGGTTACAACACAGGAGACACAGGTACTTCACCCTTCATAAGCAGCTAAAGGAGTAAACAGTTTGCTAAACACCAGTGGATGCTGAAGCCTCTTGGCTGGTTCTGTTGTACCAAAATCCAGGGAGCCAGAAGCCTCTAGCGCTGATCTCTTTGACAAGTGTCACGGTCTCACACCACTTCATATTCACTTTTTGAAACATCTCCCAGGTTTCCGCCCACAGGGATCTCACTCTGGGATAACGGAGGAAACGCAGAGTTTTGCAGAGGAACAGTGATGCACTAAATAACCCCTGCCAATAGCAAGCTAGTTCACTGCCAGCTCCAGATGGGTTTTTTAATCAAGCAGAGCAATATTGATGGCCTCTGCTCAAGCTCTCTCTCTAATTGCCTTCCAACATTAACTCAGCAAAAGGTATGATAAATCCAAATTTCCACCAAACATAAGGCTGGGATGAAGATGTATTTTGCCTGCATACAGGCAGAAGGCAGCAAGCAGGGAATCTTGACACTTTAGTCTTTCTTTTGAAGATGTTTTCACTGGCTTCTCTGGATCTTGAAATGCATAATTTAACATCTTATGTTTTACCTCCTTATTTAAAAGAATGTGCCAAGCTCTCACCTCCTAACCCACAGTTTTGAGGCAGTCTCTAACACTTCCAGAGGAGCTGTATTAAGTATTCAATGCTCTCTGTTCATTTCCATTATGTTTACTAAGCAGTTAGTATTCCAGGGTTGCTGCTATTTCTCATACTACAATATGTGCTGTGCAAGTTCTCAGATCTTCAGCAGTCATCTACAGAAATATCTAGTCTATTTCAGCTTCAGGAATTTGTGTTTAAATTGGTATTTAAGAGGGATTATTAGCATATATATGGACATAGCTCTAAACTGGTGAAATATGTTCAAGCATTACAGAGAGCTTGGAACCTGCCAGAAGACCTTTCCCAACTCACCTGCCATTTCTAACAGGAAATATGCATTAAACATCGACCTGTGGAAGAAAAGGAGGAGATATTTTAGCTGACAATTTTACTAGCTGAGCTAACTCGCTCTGTTCTCTAACTGTGATGAAGATGACACTATTTTCAATTATACACTTTATTCCGTGTTCCTGAGGGTTATCACTAATCCATTCTGTCCTTGGAGAATTTCTGAGCTTGAGCTGTGCTGGAAATTTGGATGAAGAAGCTTGCTCTTTTTTTTATACCCATTTATTTCTCTTGATGTTTATTTCCACTCAGGGGCCTTTTCATGCCTTTTCTCCATTGCCTTCAACTTTTTCAGCCTTTTGAGAAAGGAGCGAGGGAAGCCCATTCCCTTCAGCAGCCATAATCCATTGCATGATTTCAAAGCTAAAACTGTTATAGACCTGAAGGGTCAGAGGCACCCTCACCTGCATAGAGGGTCAGGACGAGGTTTGGGTTAGGAGATGCTTGCTGCCCATGGGGAGATGAAGAAGGATGAACCTGGCAAAACGCTAGTGCAGAGTACTGCCTTGTGCCAGCTCCTTGGGTTGAGAAAAGTTCGCTGCAGCCCGTTCCCTGGAAAGATAGCACAGGAGATAGTGCCTGTACTGATCACAGGCTGATCGCCTGTAAAGTTCCAGTCTGAGCAAGACCCAGGGAGGGGAGCTGATTGCAAAGAAGGTGAGGATGGGCACTGCTGAGACGTGTTCACAGAGAGGAAGCTACTCTGGTTTTAAATGTGTTTGAAGACTGTCCTCAAGGCTCAGAAACAACCCTGACTGCATCCAGGCTCGAGGTGGGTTGCGGGGAGATGCCAGCTCTGCCCCAGGGCAGAGGGGACCACATGCATCAGGGCCTCCCGGAGCTGCGCAGGGATTGTCAACTGCTGATGCTGGAACATCAGCCCTCTCCCACGTGTCTCCTGCAAATGAATGGAAGGAGGCCGACCTGATGCTTGGGAGGTGTCTGCTACATCTAAGCATTCAATAGTTCACTGTCTGACTGTGCCTGCTTATATTGCCCCTTCCAGTGCTGGGACTCATCCTGAGCATCCTCCTTTACAAAACTCCTTGTGCTCTGGGCATCTAAGGTGATCTGCCCAGCTGCCCTGGGGTCTGGCTCCTTAACAACATTAAGGGACAGTAATTTCCTGGTGAGACAGCCAACAATCTCCCTCACTGAAAATTTTCTGTTTAATTTCATTTTACGTTTAAATTAATATTGTTTCCTTTGTGCTTGTCTCAGAGTGATCTCTCTCCCATAGAGGCTCTCTGGGATTTCTGCCTCAAGCAGGCAGAAGATGGCTCTGAAGGTTCTGGTGTCCTCGGACACCAAGTCCCTGGGCGATGCTGCCGGCAGGAGGTGTGGAGGTGCTGGGTACCTCCCTCCCTCTCCTTCTTGCTGGACCCGGAGAGCTGGAGCACCGGGCACTTGGCTTTCACCATGCAAGGGGAGGTAGGTTTTGACATGGACCTTGGACACACTGAACTCAAGCTGAGCACCGGAGAGGTGCACAATCCTTCCCAGCATCTCGCTGTGATGCTCTGAGAGCATGGCAGCTCTGCTTTGCCTTTTTGGTTCTGCAAACCTGTTTTTAGGAGCAGCACGGCCCCAGACCTCTCACACAGCAGGCATTTGGTTCCCTTCCTGCAAGTGTAAGCAGGTTTCTTGTCCTGAAACCAAGACCGTTCTACAGAGACCCCTTGGGTACATTCCCCAGAGGTTCCCAGGTGCCACCCAGAGAGGTGGTGGGACAGATGCTTCCCAACTTTCTTTGGTGTAAGCTTTTCTGCGGGTGAATGCCTCAAGGTACACGGCTGTACCCTAGCTCTCCTTCATCAAACAAACAACTGCCACTTTTTACCAAGCAGAGAGGGAAACCTGGCTTTTTACAGCTTGCCTTCACTCTCTGATGATTCCTCTGTCAAAGAAAATCTCACTGTTAACCCATCTTTGTAAATATACTTTGAGATGTTTCGCTACAATAAAAGCAGTTCCATGCAGGCGCCAGGTGTTTTCATTAAGCCCTATGGGGTGCTGTAATTTTCATTATGTAGAAACCACTCAAACAACTCTTCAAGGATGAGAATGCAGTGCTAATAGGGCTTTCAAGGAGGGACAATTTATTGATATTACTGAAAGTCTTGGAGGTCAGCCTTCCAATGCACTCGATACTCCATGGAGCAACTATAAGTACTGGGTCTCCTGCAGGTATTTTCCATTTTCAGGTACTGGCAGAGCAAAGTGAAAAAAAACTGAGTGCACAGAACAGTGGAAGGGTTATGCGGTACCATGCCATTTGCTTCAGGTCTGTGAACAGAGGAATAAACTTTCCAGTAAACACTTTTAAGCATTCTGTGTTTGGGACTAGCAGGTTTATGTGGAATAAGTCATGGTGCCATATTCTGTTTTAAGCATGGTGATGCATCCAGTGTAAGCCTTTCTGCAGGTATAGCATGGGACCTGCCTGAAGAAACCCGGCCATAGGTTAGCAGGGTGGTCACCTATGGCTTGCCCAGCCTGCCTCCTCCCTCCGAACACGGAGGAGTCCCTGGGGGTCCCGGCCGCACCAAGGGGTAGGGTACGTCCCGTGCCCACACGAGGGGCAACGCCAGCCTCTGTGGACACGAGTTGGAATCCTGCACTGATGGATGTCTTCAAGCAGCCAAATTGCAAAGCATTAGGTTCCCTCCTTTTGAGATAATCTTTCAATTTGTGACAAATACCATAGAGTGAAGCAGTCAGTTTTGGAAGTGTGAATGGGCCAAATTCCCAGAGGGCCGGGCAAGGCGCCCCTCCTGATTTGTCCACTTATTCGATCACTTGTTAAACTTAATGAGACAAAGACCAGCCAAATCATCTCATGATTTAATTCAAATGGTTAATCAAAACTGAACCCTGCAGTAAAAACCTTTTCCAACAAGAGTAAAGAAAAGATGGGTTTATAGATGCTGCAATATTGTGTTTGAACAATGTGCAACCTTGATTTTCATTTTGAAATAACTTTTATTCTTCAAGTCCATGTAATTTTTCAGCTTAGCCTTAGTCATTACGGAGTCTCTGCTGAGAAACTGGAAGACGGTTGGTCTGGCTTTCCTGCTGCAGCTGGTTCAGGTAGACACTCCCAGGAGCCCCATGTGCTCGCTGGGGAGGAGAGAAGCTGCGTGGTGCTGTGCAGGTCCCTCCGCATCAGTATTTTCTCCTCCACATGCAAGTAGCAGTGAATCAGAAAGCATATTGTTTCTTATCTAAGTTTCACCTCCAGAGAATTCAAATGAAACACAGGCACGGAGGAAAGCCGGCTCACTGCTGTGGGAGTGTGTCAATACCTTAACTTCTATTTGGAAAGATGAGCTCCCCCAGTTTTAAATCTTTCCTAAGATCAGCCCCTGCCCTGAGGCAGGGTACACAGAAAATACACAAAACTAAGATTTCTTTCTTTGCAACACAGGCATAAAAAGCCCTCTTCTGGGTTAATAGATGACCTGTTGCTCCAAACTGGAGTGCCAAATCACCCAACAGAGAAGCTCTGCCTCTCACTTTTTTCTCATTCAACAAACGGTTGTTTAAAATGTGCCAATACGGTGTCTGTTCACATGAATCATTAATTATATACAGAATCCCATTCGGCTTGACATTCAATCCCGTCTGTAGGCTAAAACTTCTGGTAACTTATCAAATGCTTTACCGTCATCCAAAAACTGAACAGCAAAGGGATTTTTGGCTGCTCAGGGAATTACTCAGATCTAACTGCAGTGACAGAACCGCAGCAAATTATAGCAGTTTCTTCCCTCTGGATGTTAGTTCGAAGTTCTTTCCAAAAGAGCATGGAGGTTGGCAAGGCCTGGTGTTCAGCTCAGAGGCGGCTGGGGAAGGTTTATGTGCAATGGATTCAAGTCCACCTCATAAACAATGAATGTGATTTAGTCTAGGATTTAGCAAGGGACCTTGGAAAGAACAAGTAGGCAAAGGACAACACTCAATTTTGTCACCTGTTCAGGACTTAGCTACATTCTCAAATATTTTTGAGCCAGTGCGATCTTGGAAATGCTCTCCTGGACTTTCCACACATTCTTGCCTGCCACCTTAGCCAAAAGAGCCTCTGATGGATTGAAATGCAGACAACGGTCTTGGTGCCAGTAAAGACTGAGCAGATGCTTTATGCTTACTCTAGCTGTNTCACACATGAAAGTTTCTCCTGGGTACATGTTGGACAGCCATTACCTCCTTGTCCCTTAATGACCTCATTTTTCCAACATAAGTTAGTATTAGACTTTAAAAAAAATCAGGGGAAACCAGGCCTAAGAATCAACCAATTTTTATTGCATCATCTCCATTTTTAACATACTTGTCTCAAAATACTGCAGTGAGCACCCGACTCTTACAACCGCTGTGAAGATTACCTAAAGTTGGAGCAAAGCCTTGAAGACAAATCGTATGTAGGAAGGCTGACTATCATTACTGTGTTACTAATAGGGTTATTTTAAACTCAAAGTAGGTCACTGAAGGAGTTTCATAGAAAGCCCGTGCAAAACACAGTATTTGAAACAATGTTAGCTAGGAACAAAGGACTAACAGTCTCAGATGAGAGAGGTAGACCAAGAATTAAGCAGTGTCTTTCCATTGCCGCCATGCAGCTACTGCAACCCAGGTGCAGGTAGTGGCTGTGCCAGGGCCAGCCCACATGGTGAGCCTGCTCCTGCACCCGTCAGAGCCCTGCCCTGTCCCATCTCCCCTCCCAGCCCCAGTCATGCCTCCTAAACACAGAATACCTGAGCACATCCCAAAGGCCATGATGGATTTCATTGGCTTTTTGGATCTGTGCCCTTTTGGGGAGGAGACAAACGCTGTGAAGACCAAGCTGATGTATTGTGTGCTTTTTTTGGCTGATTTCTGCAAGAAACAGAGTGGAGCAAGAAGTTCAGCTGCATTTAAGAAGTTTTATATGGGATTGAGTCCTTAGTCGTGGTGCTGTCACAGAAAGGGGCTTGTCAGTGCCATCAGAACCAGCTGGAGCCTGGATTTGCTCCCTTCCCTGTGCAAAGTGGTTTGGGCAACAGCTCAGATGCTTCCCATCGCTGGTCCCTGGAAAGAGGAGCATAGGCGTCCCCATCTTGAGCAACCCCACAGGTCTGTGAGCACCAGCTCCTGGCCTTGAAGCCACACAGCCCGGGAGCCTCCCCTGACCCGTATGTCATTACTTTTTCACATGGAAGAATTGGAGTCCTGACAAATGGAGATGAAGGTTAAGCCAGCTTGTTTTTGTCTAAAATCCAGTGCATTAAATGCGCTAGTAATGCAGTTAAGCCACACAGGATGTTCTTTTTTTTGTCCATGTGTTTTTCTCAGGTAGGGGAGACTGAGTCAGCAGTGATGGGAGAACAGGCATGAGGAACAGCCCCTCAGTGGGAGCCCAGCATCATCATGGCCATGCAGTGTGACAAAACCAGCCCGTAACCTAAAACTCCCTTCATGACAAAATGAGGTATAAATGTGCAATAGGGTAAAAATCCAATGCAACCAAAGCCACCCTCCTACGCTTTACTAGCTAAGTTCACACTGTAGTTTCAGCTATGCTCATCCACAAGCTTATACTGGATTTTATATGAGATGTTGCAGAGTATGTGCTAAGATACAAGTTATTTTGCTTGTCAGCAAGCAACGATCAGCTTTGCTGAGGAAGCCTCTATCCCCATCCCACAGGATGTGGACCCCCTGGGTGTCACAGGGCCCCAAAGGGTTTGTACACCCACAAACCCCATTTAGTCTCGAGCAAACAGCTCATCCTGGGGTGATTGTTGGAGCTATTAGCAAAGAGCATGGATGAGGTACATTACTGGCATAATGATAATAAATGGAGGCTTTCACTAATCTGCGTGGTGCAACGAGCCATTGCCCTTCCATGAAATGAGCCAGATGCTGATGGTATGATTTAAAACTGGGAAAAGTACGAGCATTTCAGTTCATCTCGGGTTTTCAAAAGGACACACTTGCAGGAGAAGGGACCTTTTTCCCCTAATTCTCCATGTATGAAGCTACATGATAGCTCACAGGCAACCTGGGCTTAGCTTGTAACTAAACGGGACTAGACCAGGGCAGACAGAGGGGAAGGCTGGTGCTGGACGACCTGCTGGCATGGCACAAAAATGTGGCCGCAAGGTGCAGACCTGGCTGGAGAGTGGTCGGTGGTGTCCGTTTGATTGCAAACGTTTGCTGGGAGGGAGGCTGAGCTGCCCTCTGGGGCTGAAGATAAGGACCACAAGGCTGAGGGCCACGAGGTCCTGCGCAGTGCTCTGCCAGCTGTTTTAATCAGACTGCAGGAGATAATAAACCCCTTGTCTGGAGTGCAGCCTGACAGGAGAGGGGACTTGCAGCTGACCAAAAGACCAAGTGCAGGCTAGTGCCCAGTGACTGATATGGAGCAGCCCCCTTGTGCCATTGGGGCTGCTTGCGTTTTAACTCAGAAATGGTTATTGCTGCAACATCCTTCTCCTGAAACACACAAAAATGGCCTTATTGTGCCAGACTAAAGGTCCAGCACACCCAGTCCTGGCTGCACCAAGAAAACTTACAGAAAGGAGTGCACGGCAGGTGTCTGTTTGCACCTGGGACTCCAGCACTGGAAGGACACCCTGGCTGGAAGCTGAACCCAGACATGATGTTCAAGAGCCATGGATGAAGGTATCCTCCACAGATGCAGCTGATCCCATTTGAACCCATTTATGCTTATGGGTCCCATAGCTTTTCCCATGGTAAGTCCCCCAGTGCACTGATGGCACTGCTAGAATAAAGTACCTGCCTTGCCATAGGAACCTTGCCCAGTGATTTTCATGGCAGTTCCTGCAAAAAAAAGTGATCAATGACTATTTCCGTATGAAATATCTGAAGTGAAACACAAAGATGTTGCTAACAGCTCATAAAGTTAAATCTAAGTAACAGCAGACACCCCAGTGCCTGCTCAAATATCCCTGTCCAAGCCAAGGGTGAGAGAGCCGAGCACAGGCTGGGGAGCAGGATAGGTGCATTGGCCCAGCAGCACTGGACTTACTCCATTAGGTGTGTCAATTAAAAAATGGGCGGGGGGGCTCAGATGCAAGGTCATACCTCAGCTAAGACGTGAGTGTAGGTTTATCTTTTCTGCAACTGGGAAAAAGTTGCTTTCTGGAGGTTGGAAGGCTTCCTTACCCAATTCACTTTGGCCTTCTCATCCTTTAATACTTGTCCATGATTGTACCTACCTGTAAATAAATTAGACTGAAACATTATACTGCACCTGAGTCAACTGATTTCTTTGCCGGCAGTGCGATACTCCTTTTCTGCAGCCCAGCAGTTCCCGGCCAGTGCAATAATCACTGTATTTTTAAGTTCAGTTGCGGTAGCTTTCTGGAGCTCCTTGGTAGCCACTCTTGTTCACTTCAGTTCACTGTTCCCCAATTTATGTCTTAAGTGAGAGCTCCAAAACTCTCAGCAATTCCTCTTCTGAGTTCTTATTTATAGTTAGTCAAGTAGGACCTCAGATTATTTATTTCTGTAAATAATTATTTAAAGCATTTTTATTTCTATATCCATGTACTGTCTGCAAACCAAAATATTGTGATAGGTTAGGAGCTCTTTGTTTTACGATCGGCATCGAGGAAGAAAGGTTGGGTGAGACGATCTTTCGAGGTGCCCTCCAACCCAGGCTGTTCTATGATTCTATGGAAAGAGCTTATGAAAATCTTGTAAAACCAGAAATGTGGAGGATAGATTTCTACTTCATCCATTCCTATTAGCCTGAAAGATATGTGCAACATAATTTTGTTTTTATACAATATAATTTGAAAACTAATTGTCATTTTAAGATGCAGTAATTAAGAATAAAATCACTACTGATTGGTGTGGCAGCAGCCTGGGTTAGGTACCATGAGGACGAAGTGAACATTAGGGAATGCCACAACAAATTGGCCCTAAATTACACGAAGCTGCTAAAAATATAAAGCTTTAATTATTAGTTCATAACACCAAGTGAGAAAAGAAAATGCTGCCGTAGTGACAAGGTGCAACACCAGCACATCTGCACTTTGTAATCGCATATGTTAATTACGGTGGCACGTGCTGATGAGGAGCAATCTGTTGGGGACCTCTGGTCCAGCATGCAGCAAGGCACTTGCAGGCAGGGAGCTGCTGAAATGCAGAGGGGAGGACCCAGCAGAGGCAGGGAGAGAGGGACCTTCCCTCCCGGGGCTGGGGCACAGGGAGAACGGGGTTGTGCAGCCCCCCACTCGCAGCCGGCATGCGTGGGCTGCTGCAATCCCACCCGCCCGGCTTTGGGGCGACACGAGTGTGTACATGATGTACAGGTGGGACCCCATTTTTCTCCAGTCCTCACCCAACCCTATCCATGTGCACGCTGGCCTGTGCGCAGGCCATCGGAGGAGAAGGCAATGCGCAGCACGGCAACCCACCCAACCGTGCCCCAGCTCCTCGCCCGTGGCGTGGGGAGGACCCTGCTGCGCAGCACACCCTGCGCACCTTACAGGGACCCTTCTGCAAGTACTTGAGGTGTTTATTAGGCAGGATCCTGCCTAGTGTATACCTGGAGCCTTTCAAGTTTGCGTTTCACACTCCTCCACACACTCAGATGGACGTTTTCCCAATTAGCTTCACTTCTGCTAGAGCTGGCAGAACCAAAACAGCAGGAAATATTATCTTCAATGTCAGGGACATAAAATATAGCCTTTTTAGAGCACGGTCAGACTCTGACCACAGTTGAGGTCTCTAAATGATATTTTAAAGGAGATAAATAATATAATAATAGATAATAACAAATGTCAAGATTGTCATAACTTGAAAATGCAATTTACCTTCTCAGCCAGAGGGAATATAAGCTTGTATGTTGTTCTTTGCCATTAATGTTCTGCCAGTTAATGTACTAGGTTTCTATAATTATCAACCCTCCTTTCATTATATTGGTGGTTGATTGAATGTTTGGAGGCACACGCTTGCACCTCGGCCCACATCTTGGCCCTTGATTTATCAAATCAGCAGCCAAGGCTCTGCCTATTTAATAAAGATGGAACGACTCAAGGGAGCTCTGGAGATTGTTGCTGTTTGCAACAGAAAAAATAAATTGCTACAGCTTTGATCTGAGCGGTTAGCCCTGTCCACAGCACACTCATTAATTACATCTAACGATGGGATGCTGCAGACAGATTTTAAGAAACTTCTTAATAAATTTTGGGAGACAAATGCTTGTAATTGTGTTATCTATGCACAGGGCTGAACAAGTCTGGGGGATATTTTGCACAGTCCTCAGCACTGCCAAAATATCCGCAGGGCCCTGCCTCAGCCGTGTGCGGGGATCGGGGAGGGGGGAGGCGTGAGCTGTGCTGCCTGCCCACGCACTGCGTCCCACCAGCAGCACGGCGGAGCTGCCTGGCTTCTCCTCTAAGCATCCACTGGTCCATACTGGGGCAGGAGCCTCCTCTCTGATGGACGCGTTATACTGAGCGTGCAGGTGTGGGTTAGAGCGGTTCGATCTGCTGGAAAATAAAATAGCACAAAGACCCTTTATCTAGAGTTTGTAATGTCCCCCTTTTCCACAATATGTTTTGTGCATAGGTTATAGAAATGAAAATCTGAAGGCAAGTTATTTACAGAAGTATTGTGTCTAAATGCAAATATTTAAAGAAATATGAGGGGGGGTGATACATTGCATATCTTCCCATGCTTTCTTGATTTTTTTCTGATGTACATGTTTTTTGTGATGGAAATCATGGCCTTTTTCAAAATGGGATGTCCCTCCTCCTCGAATATATTTTAAAACCAAAGATCACTTTAAAAAACTCTAATTTTTGAAGGTCATTCTCATTTTCAGCCACGTTAACATCTTCTGCAATGGTGGCTTTTTCTTTCTCCTTAACCCCCCTGCCCTGAAGACCTTTCTTATTTGCAAGCCTGAGAAAATGATGTGAAGCATGTTTAGATGTGGCACACTTGATTCTGCTTTGAGTAGATCAGCAAATCCACCTGCGTGTACCAGCTCCTGCAGAGCCGAGGCCAGTGCTGGCAGCTGCGTTGGGGACAGCAGTGACAGGGATGGCAGGAGGATGGGCTTTATCCACAGAGCATCACGTGCACTTATGTTCTTATCTTCAGCATTGCCAAGAAATACTGTCAGCACGGGGACCTCAATTATCGTAAGAGCTCATAAGATAATTAACTGTGCAGATAAAACCAGCGAACAAATTGATCCAAAGCAAAAAGGCAGAGAGGGGAGATGTCAACTGTCAATTAGGAAAATCTCCTATTATCTGCAGGCTTGCAGCAGTGCAGCCGCGGCTGTTTTCAAAGCGTGGCAGAAAGACAGGAAAGCACCAGAGCAACGTTAAGGCGGGTCAGATGTTAACTGCAGCACTAATAGCTGTGTGAGTAGCAGAACTTCAAATATGAGATCTTATACTTTAACTATGAAGTCCTGTAATCCACAAAGTCAAATGTAAAGACACTTCTGAAAACTAGGAGGCTTGATGATTCAGAAAAAGAAGTGCTTAATAAAAAAGACCCAAGTGGGTCGCATCTTTGGAGGGCAGAGCCCTGCTTCACAATTTTTATAAGTGATTGGAAAATTTCTATATTAGAGTTCTACACAGAATTCCTCTGGCAAAATAGATACATCTCCTGATAGAATAGTTTGCAAACTGTACATCTAAACAGAAATTAAGGACAACCATTTCACAAAGCTAAGTGTGAGGACGAAGAGGTTTTCATTTGAATCCAGTGTGCTGCCAAAGCATCTCTTCTTCACAAGTGCTATCTAGAAGATTAAAGAGAATGAAGTTTGCGTGTTATAAGGCACAGCTAACCTCACATTCCTCCTGAAATTCAGAGGATACAAGATTCCCCATCTGCTCATATCTGCCCCGCTGTGAGACTCGCTGTATTGCTCTGAACAGACAGAGGCACGTGGTCCGTCAGACGGGCATCTCGTCTGGGAGACAGGCTGCCTGCTGGCCTCCGGGCATGGGTGCAGAGCGATGCCTGCAGCTGGCCCTCATGCCACACTACCCACCCTCACATGCCCTCCTCCTTTCAAATAAATCAATAAAATATGAAACAGATTCAGGGAATCTGAATCACATGAAAAATGCAGTTTTGGAATAAAAATCCCTGGTTTTTCAGCAATTATCGTACTTAAATCCCCATCCAAAGATTATTGCCAGTAAAGGCAGTGCTTGCATGGGCTTCAGCAGCCTGCAGCCTGGGCGTTTGCTGCTGGAAAGCATCTGCCGCATCTGCCTGGTTCTCTCGTGTCTCTGAGATAATACCCAGTGCAGCCAGTTGGTCTGAGCCAGCGGCTTCAATGGGAAGCCGGGGACGGCGGCTGGGAGCCATCTGGGTGCATGGATATTAATAATGCCTCTAATGTCACAGGGTGATTAAGGCAGAGACGATAAGCAGCCAGAGTCGCTGCTTCTGAGGTTGTGGCGGCCGCCAGCGGGGAGACGCAGCCTGTGCAAACCCGAGCGCATCACCAGAGCAGCAGCCTTGTGCCCGGCCCCTTCAGCGACCCAAATTTTGTCTCTCAGGGAGGTGCAAACTTGGACAGAGATGGGTGGCGAAAATCGACCTCTGGAAGACATTTTGGCTGCTCCGGCAGATTACGAGGCATCTGCTGTATTCTGGTTTTCTGCAGTGCTGCTAATGGCTATTTCAGCTTGCAGGCAAGGATGAGCCATCCATTAGAAGAGGCTCAGCCAGGGCTGAGGTCACAGAATCACAGAATCACAGAATAGTAGGGGTTGGAAGGGACCTCTGTGGGTCATCTAGTCCACCCCCCCTGCCGAAGCAGGGTCACCTACAGCAGGCTGCACAGGACCTTGTCCA
>Ga0065711_1028335_pt1 | contig 41879 bp, 34 predicted proteins | sample Hoacrofraction12_FD_59098 | JGI IMG/M metagenome (GOLD analysis project Ga0065711, IMG submission 59098) | Hoatzin crop microbial communities from Cojedes, Venezuela - Epithelial fraction 12 v2 (version 2) | ecosystem: Host-associated > Birds > Digestive system > Esophagus > Crop | place...
TATATATATAAAATAACAAATCCCAGTACAATCTAGGTAAAACAAGATTTCTACCTTAATGCAAGGAAGAGGAGAAGCGAAGCTATTACCTGTTCTGAGAAATTATTAGGGTAACTAAATACCAGGAATTTTTAGTTTCCTGAAAAAAAATTCTGGGGAATAAACAAATATACCTGTGGGTAGTTCAAAGAAACAGACGCTTGTGCATTCCCACGTTCCAAAGAGCACCATTACAACAGACAGTAATTTGTTACTGGTGGTAGAAGGTAACAAGGATTTAGTTGGACCTGTGAATGAAACGCAGTTTAAAGTCATAGTGAATTTCCCACTGTCTTACAGACTTTTTGTTGTTGTTTTTCCTCCCCTCTGTTTTCTAAGGTTGAGGATCTGATACTCCTTGCTGAAACAGAGTCTGACAGCGTGAGACACAAAGTAACTGCGTACATAATTGGTTCAGTGCTTGTTCAGTGCTGCTGCGACTGGCAGATGAAGGAAAGTTACTTTTCAGTGGCTATCAGAGTCTTCTGTTTCTTGGATAAAAAAATAAAACATCTCAGAGCTTGTGATCCTGCAGAGGTAAGATGTAAACAGTTTGGAGAGGGCATTTTCTTTGTAATGGAGACATCTTTTTTATTGGAGAACAAGAAGTGCATAAAGCTTGAGAAGGACTGAAAATCTCTCCTTCATTTCTTTTCAAAGCAAAAATGCATACCTGGCAGCAGTACTGGCAGCTTCAACTGCCATTAAGAATTGCTTTTACATTCTACCACTCTAGTGGGTCTGCATTAAAAAACTAAGTACTCCAGAGCTTTAGGCTAGCATCCCACCAACTGATTCAGTGTTTCAGAGCTGTGGGCTTGGCACAAAGTTCAGGGTGCTTCTGCCAGCTACCCGTTGGCATCATGTGGTGTCGCTGATGGGGTTAAGAATATGAGGTTTTTTAGGCATTGAGTAGAGGTTTTACTGGCTCATTCAGTAGGGGAAAGAAGGAAATGTGGTTGAGTACGAAAAAGAGCTTATGCTAAGAGCGGTTCCAGAGGAGGGCCCCAAAAATGATCAGAGAGCTGGAACACCTCTCCCACGAGGACAGGCTGAGAGAGCTGGGGCTGTTCAGCCCAGAGAAGAAAAGGCTCCTGGGCGACCTTATTGTGGCCTTTCAGTACTTACAGGGGCCTATAGGAAAGATGGAGAGAGACTTTTTACCGGGGCCTGTAGTGATAGGACAAGAGCCGATGGTTTCAAACTAAAAGAGGGTAGATTTAGCTTGGATGTAAGGAAGAAATTCTTTACTCTGCGGGTGGTGAGGCCCTGGCACAGGTTGCTCGGAGAAGTTGTGGATGCCCCCTCCCTGGAAGTGGTGGTGGTCAGGTTGAGTGGGACTTTGAGCAACTTGGTCTGGTGGAAGGTGTCCCTGCCCGTGGCAGGGGGGTGGGAACTAGATGATCTTTGAAGATTCCTTCGAACCCAAACCATTCTATGATTCTATGAATTGCAACCTCAAGCAAGTCCCTGCAACAATATCGGAAGCATTGTTCCTGAATTTCTTGGGGTTTGTTTTGTTGTGCAGCTCCACAAGCAGTTGTATTGACACTTGGGAGGTAACATGGAGGCGTAAGGAGGAGCCATCAGAGAGGCAGGAACAATGGTTCAGAAAGAGTAATTCTGCATCTTTCTGCTATCTTTTTTGCTTTATTTTTACCCGTATTTCCCATTGGGGTCTTGATTTATTTTTTTGTTGGAACACTTTACTCTTTTTTTGTGTGTAAGAGCCCCACATGCGTAGGGCTGTGTTTCTGTGTGTGCATCCCCTCACACACACACACGTAGCAATACGTGGTAATTAGTTATTCTGACCGCAGATTGTTTCATTAAAGAGTTTTTATATATACCAGTATCTGAGAGATACAGATTTTGTTGCTGAAACAGAGCTAGATGAAAGGATTAAACTCAATGCTCATAAAATGCTGTGAGTAATTCCTAATCACTTTGAAGAGATATTTTAGAGAGATTGGTATTTTACTCTTATGTTACCTCACTTACGTAAACTGTTTATTATGGTAGTAAGAGCTGTCATAGGTTTTAAAACTGCAGACGCAAGTTTATACGTAAAATCAGAAATGTAATTCACTTCATAAGGATACCTCTTTTGAGACTGGAAATGAAACATTGCTGAATTTCAGTGCTAAATTTCTGTCTCTGGTTGGATGAAATTGTGACGGTATACATTAAAATGAATTTTAATTCACAGGAAGCTCCCCTAAATTGGTCTGTTGAAATAACAGAGGAAACTTTGGTCCCTAAGGACTTGTTAACTGCATGTATAGAAAAGCTCAACAACGATCAGACTGCTCACGCAGAGGAGTCGGCTATGTTCCTGTTCTTATTGAAAAACTTGATTAATGGCCTAAAACCTCCTCTGTCCTTTTCAAAAGGTAGGTGTTAAGGTTTTGGCTGTATTTTATATCCGTGAAATGAAGAAGGAAGGTTAATTTTTTTGTCTTCAGAAGCTGTTGGAAACAAGTAAGCCTTGCTTCCCAAGCCGCCTTCCTTTATTGTTATTATTGAGATCTGTAAAGTTTACTTATTTGTGAACATGAAATCAGCCAGATATATTGTCTTCTATTAAGTAGAGGTGTCTGTTTTCTCTTGGTCTCTGAAGTTGTTCATATGCATCCACTGTGTCTTATTTATAACCTGTATTTTTTAGAGGAAACGTGGTGGAATCCCGAATCTCTGAATCGAGATAGCCAAGACTACCTGCACCTCCTTTTGGGGCTCTTTGACCTACTTGTCTGTGGAGCCAGTGAGGGAAGCGATGCTGTTCAGTACAGAGCATTGATGAATCTCTTATTCAAGGTACTGTTTTTGCATTTATTGCTCTGAATTATTAGTCATCAACTATGATGGAGTTGCATAAGTTTTAAGGAAAACAGAAAAATTGAGAACTGATCCTGCAACGCTGCTTGTGGCATGGTAGTACAGTGAGCAGATGAAAGTCTAAGCTTCAGCTGGTTCGTTAACCCTAATTAAATGTAATAATAGAAAACTAAAGTAAAGAAAACAATAAATGGCCCAGTTGAGGCAAGGGCAAAAACATAGCACTGATTTGCAGGACAAGGTCAAGAGCTTGAAGTTTGAGCTAAAAGTTTTGGTCCTGTCTAGGAGCAAAGCAAATGATTGCTCTGTAAAATTTTTTAGTTTTTAAATACAAAAGCTTAAAGGAAAATTTTCAGAAGGCATTGCATGTTTTCTTACAACATCATCTCATGTTTTCTCACCCTCACTGAGTGATACTTTTTTGTGAATAAGGGATTTTGGCAGTCTGGATTTTAGATGAGAGGGAGCAGTAACTGCACATTCGGAGGAAAAGAGAAGCAAGTAATGGACACAAAGCCACTGTTGCTGGATTTTGATGCTGTCTCCTCAAGAACAGCACATGACAAACACAAACAGAGGAAGGAAAGAATAGCAATGATTTCGTAAAAAAAACTTGTTTCTGATGTTAATTCTTGTATATAACTTTGTCTAATTATCAATCACTCCAAGATACAGTGAAATTTTACTGACACTAAGCTGTTAAAGAGTTTGATTCAGTGCCTGGCTAGTTAAAGGCTGTCAGCAGTGAATCAAGGATGTTATTTTGCTGGGATTTTTGGCTGAGCAAGCTGGGTAATGCTGCACAGAAGAAGAGAAGAAGGTGGGAGGAGGGACTACGGAAGGTTTGTAGAACAGTGTTAGTAATGCCCTAGGACCTTGTGAAGGCAACAGCTGCAGCACTAATTTGCTCCTTTCACTTGTGGAGTACTGCCAGTTTTAAGGGTGTTTGATTTGAAAGGGACAAGAAAGTTATTTTTGCCCACTCGAGAACAGTTAATATAACTAAAACCTAGATCTTGGTGTGGGCTTGTGGAAAAGAGAGTTGGCAAGAGTATGTCAGAAGCTCTCTCAGTTGTGTTCAGCCTGCGGGGTGCTGAGTGGGCACTCCTGTTTGGGGAATGACGAGCTCTTAGGATTCCAGAGAGCACCTTGCAGACAGAAGGCATGCTACCTATTGCCAGACTATATAGTAAGGAGGAACTTTAAATTGATTTGGGATACTATTGGGAGACAATGTAACTGCTTCAAAATCAGAAGCTGTCCTCATTAAATTTTGACAGAAAGGTTCTAAAGCAAAGTTGAGGTAATTGGATGTAGATGTGTGAAAAACTGAGCTGAATCTTCTTGTAGCAGCTATTCCTGTTGCAGGGGTGGGGGAAGGTCTGACCTGTGCCCACCATTGTCAGTGACACAGGTACGACTCAGAGTTGGTTCATTGTGGTCCATGCTCTATTGTTATAAAGCCCATACAGCCAATCCAGGGCAAATTCGAAGAATAAAGTTTAGTGTGAATATTCAGCACAGAAAGCTGTGCTGCACAAGGAAATTGGATGCCTGGCTCTTCTGAGACAGCAGTTTGTAGACTTCTGAAAATCCGTTTATGTGACTGATGAAAAAGTCAGGGATTACTTAGAGCACTTTTAATATGAAGATTACTGCTGCACAAAACAGGAGACAGAATTTTTTTATTTTGCTTTATTTTGCATATAACAATTTTCTTGCGCAGTTGACACACTATACGAAAGTTCATATGGATGTGTTTTCAGTCTGTTACGATAAGAAAAAAAACATTGTATTTACGTACCTATAGACTACAGGTTAACTGTTAAACTGAATAAGCCAGCTGTTAAGCAACATGTGGACTTTTATACACTTGTAAGTACATTTTACCCAAAAGCATCTATTTGATAGCTTTCTCTTCACAAAAGATTCTGAGTCCTTAGTTCTCTTTCTGCGTACTCCTTTGATTTGGGTGGTTTATCAGTTGTTGTGAGTAGTAGTTTGCCAAATAAAGTTATTAAACAGGTACTTTTCTATTTTTTTTTTCTTTCTTTTTTTGTTAAATACAAGGTACATCTAAAAGATTCAGAGATTCTCTTCAAATTCCTTTCAATTTTATGGACTCACAGTTATAACCTTTCAAATCATCTGAACTATGAAGTCAGTGCAATGCTACAGACTCAGGCTTTATATATTGGCTATGCACTGCTTGAATCACAGACACACCAAAAAAAGAAACAGCTGCTGTCGCCATCATCTCCAGGTAAAGTATAACACTATGTATCTCTCATCTTAAGATTTAATCACAGTGGGTTTCAATGTTATGCAATTTCACTACATTTTATACCATGAAGGATTCTCGTAGTCATTTATGTTCAGCTGCACTGGGCTGAGGCAGCTTTCTTGCTGATTGACTGCTGCAGTTATTAGCCCAAGGTTGGAAGTAGGTGAAACCACTTTTTTTTAATCTCAAAAGTGTTAAAGAAACACTCCGCTGTGCTGAAGAAGTCAGTCAGAGCACCTTTCTTTCTGTGCGGTATGAGGATGTGGCAGTGAGTAGCAATATATGAACTTTCCGAGCTTAAACATGAATATAAGGACTGTGATGAAGAAGTTCAGAGCCATGGATCTGTGAGATTTGGGTTGGGTTTGTGTCGTCTAGAGCTTTGTAGTGAAAAGAGATGACTTTTTAACTCCAAAGTAATGTCGATGTCTCTTCAGAGACAGATACGATAAAATTCTGACCACTCGCTTTGTTCTGTTGTCTTTTCCTCCTTCCTTCCCTCATTCTTTTTGCAGTGATGATATCTTTGCTAATTAACTTGGGTAGTCCTGTGAGTGAAGTTCGAAGGGCAGCTCTCAACTGTCTCCACTCCTTGAGAGGGATAAAGGAGTCTCTGTTTCATCCTGTTCTTCAGCATTTGCAGCAGAAGACAGAAGAGATCATATCTGACCCTGCGTACATAACACAGGTATTTTTGTTAAGGTGTGCATTAATACAAGTTTTGCCGCTGCTGTGAGCTTCCATCTTTTCCAGACGAAGTCAACTGGGAAAGTTCATTGTCTTTGTATACTATAGCAGACTTTTTTTTTTTTTTTTTTTGAAGGACTATAAAAACATTCATGTGATTTCTTACACACAGAGAATTGAGAATGCCAGTCAAATAAGAAGTTTTAACTTGTGATTTATTTACAGGTGAAGAATTCTGTTTGTATCTAGATTGCATTATTACACAAGCATCCAATAAATGTTGGTTGAAGGCATTATTATTGCAGGGTAAGAACTTACTTTTCACTTTGTTTATTAACTAGATAATGGAAACTCTATTTGAGGAGCTTGAGACACAAACAAAACAGAAATTCCAGAAGAAAAAGTTGTCAGAAGCTTTGGAAAGCATACTGGATTGTGTACAGAACCCTATTTTCCCATCATATATTGCAAGAAACTTAATGAAAATTCTTCATCGAGTCCATGGTGAGGTAAGTGAAGCTGTTCTAGCTGTTTTATGGGTTCTGCACTTGACTGAAATGCTGAAATCAGTTTTCACATAAAAATAATGCTGTTACATAACTTCATAATGTATGAGACTATTGGCAGTAAGTTGATACCTCTAATAACAGGCAGTAGTGCTGCAAAGGATGATTTAGTGAAACACAAAATATTGCATGCTCCATCCAGGAATGTAAGGGCTGCACAAGTTTGCACTGGAGTTGTTAAGGAAATTCCCTTGATGTTACTGAAAAAGACAGTTTCAGAAGATCTTCCATAGGAAATTTATTGCCTTGGTTAGATATCAGTGAATATAGAGATTTCTGTACAGAATTGTAACATAATAGGTAGGTAGTACTATCAATTTTATTTGTACGTATTAACTTCTTATCTAGTATATTGAGAATTCTTCTGTTTCAGCGCTGGAAAATACGTGAGTTCAATGCTCAAAGAAACAGATGAGATTATGAATTTTTATGCTCTGTTCAGTTGTATGTGCCTTGAAAGGACTGTGAACTGGATAGAGGATGAGCATTCGTGCCCCACATTTGGGTTTTGTAGGAGACAGCAGTCATAAATCGATGAAAAAAATTGCCTTGTTTCTGTACTTTAAAAATATGAAATACTGCTCTGCAAAGGAGAATAGCAAAGTAGCAGATGAATATGTACTTGTGGTAATCTCACAAGAATTCTTGTATTTTTCCTCTTGAATAGCTGTTGCATGAAATACTATATGCAGTGTGTTACCAGAGAGGGGATGTTGCAGTAAAATGAAGCTGTGCTATTGGAAGGTTGTTACGGTGAGGATGGATGAAAACTTCTCTTATGAATTTCCTCTGTTTGCAGATGATTCTCTCTCACCTCTTGCCTGCACTAGACCGGTTGCTAGAGAAGGTCTTTAAGAAACCCGAGGCCATGCTGAAAGATGAAGTTGTTCTCCTGCATTTCTTCCTTGGAAAGTTTAATGAATATTCAGCAGCTCTCTTGTGCAAGAATCAGCAGAGTCTGGATTTATTTATCAAAAGTCTGCATGCCGCCAAGAAAATCTATGAAGAAATTCCACCTTTTCAGATCACAGCACTTGGGCAGGTATGGCTTTTTGAAAGATGTTTAATTTCTGCTTAAAGCAAAGAGCAGTGTTTAGGATTGGTTTTACAAGGACTCTTCCTGTGTTAATGATTCCATAGCTTTTGACCCGTCTTTCTTTTAGTACAAGCTTACAAGGTCTCCACAATGTCTTTGAAACATCTAAACAGGCTGCAGAACTTTCTCTCTTGACTTACCAGAAGGAGAAATTGCTGCTGGCTTTATTTTTGCGTTTTGACAAGTGTGGAATAGAAATGTCATTGTATTTGCATGCAGGCAAATACCTGTATCGTTGCCTGCAGACGCTACTGTTCCACAGTCCTTAGTTTTTGTCAGGCTGGAGCTTTACTTCATGTTTTTCTTCTGAGGAAAAAATTGTCAAGAAAATACAGTAGGTGAGAAATAGTCTAATTTGAAGGAGGCTACAAATTCAGGACTTCTCGTAGGCAGGTATTAGCATATACTCACCAAAGGCTGGCAACAGCAGCTTTGTTCCCCCCACCAGGCAATGTGTGTGAAAAATTTCAGGAACCAGTATGTCTGACGAATGTTTCAGAGTATGTGCTTTGCATCTCAGGATTCCTGGATGTATACAAATATGTAGTTAATATGTAAATGTTTATGATATATGTTCCTTCTAACAAGTGTGTGTGATTGGGTGTGTCATACATAATCTAACATACCTAAGTTCCATAGCTTGTGATTTCGTTACCCTCTTACAGTAAACCTCTCTGCATCCTTTTTTTATTCCCTTTTGTAGATCACTAAACCGTTCTTTGCAGCTGTGTCGGGTGGGATGGTGCAACAGAAGCTATTAAAAGTATTGTTTGACTTACTGTTAAACTGTAAGAACCCGCTTTGCGCCCAGGCTATTAGCAGTGTGTTTAAAGGGGTAAGTGGGAAACTCCAGAACACAGAAACCTTCAGACCTGTTGCAGTGGCTCTATGCTGCTACATTCAGTAACACTCATTGTTTGCATCAGTCGTAGCATGAAAGGAATCAGAAATGATTTGTTACATAATACAGTTGTGTAAATAGCATGAAAAGTTTGTTAAATGACTGCTTTTAGAGGTATTGCTTTAAAAGCCGTGCATCAGTCATTCACTGTACTGCGTGAATGAATTCAGCAGAAGTCACTTCTTTCTGCTGCACTGATATTAATTTTCTGAGATACGTCTTGATATGTGGATTATATACCCCTATGTGCATGGAAGGGGCGTGTTTTAAAACAAAGGAGGGGGCATAGATGTGTGATAGGGCATGTTGTTCATGGGTGCTTGCATTATTGTTCTTTGTGTCAGATTTCAGTGTGTGCTGAGCAGATTGTCAGAGAACTGGAGCCTCCTGAGAAAACCAAAAGTCTGGCCACTGTTCAGCAAACTAGAAGGCAGAAAATGCAGCAACAGAGGTAAAATAACTAGAAACCCCAAAACGATACTGGTACAGTTTGAAAACGCCACTTGTTTTACTACATCGCATAGTTTGTATTGAAAGCATAAGCATCTATTTCTTCTTTTCCCATGCACGGTAAAATAACTCTGAGCTACTTTTGGCAAGAGAAAACAAACTCAGGTTGCTGTTTGCAAACGGATGGAACTATAGTCAAAAATTAAAAAAAAGAAAAAAAAAATCCAGTAGTTTTAATATTAATATTTGCTCTTATAGAGTCTGGCTTGACACAGTTGAACAAGATTCATTTTTGTAGGTAGTAAACTTGGCTAGTAATAAAGAAGTATGGACAGATTACATACACATGGCTGAAGTCTACAGATGCTCATCAAAATATTCCTGTTAGTAGACTGAAAAAACAGTATTTTCTTTCAGTTAAAATGTTAATATTATGAATTTTTAGATTGCTTCATCGTGTTTCTTCTCTCTATTCTCATAAGGGAGGAGGTGTTTTGTCCACTGTACTTATTCTCTTCTTTAAGCATCAGCTGTCAGCTGTTGAAATGGGTTATTGAATTGGTTTTCTTGGTTTGACTTAGAATAGCTGTTCTTGTGTTCTTATTTTCCTTCATTTGACCTTTTTTAACAATCATCACCCATGAGGTTGATCCGTCCGTAAACTCTGTCTGTCAGAGTTTATAAACACGCACCCTCAGGCACACCCCCATTGCCTGCAGAGTCAGTGGAGTGGTTCCAAAGGTGCAAATTCCCTGGGCTGCAAGCAGGTCAGCATTTGAGCTATTATTTGTAATAGAGTTCATTTTTTTTGCACAGAAGTCTGCTTCATTGTGTAGACTTTTTGTATACGCAGAAGGCATGCTGTACTTGTTTGCTTTTTCAAGTTTGGGCTGGATTTTCTCTTGATTGTTTAAAATGTGTTGGTGCTTCTAGCAAAAGCCCGCACATTGCCACCTCTGCCAGCAGAAGCAGTAAAGGATATTACTATGTGGAAAAAGAAGTTGTATTTTTTTCCTTTTGCCTGTGTTTGTTCCCCGAAACACTGCACTATTACGGATGTGTATCCTGATTGTTGGTCTTGTCTTTGTAGAAAGCCTCAAGATGCGGAAATGGCACCAGAAACAAACCAATTCAGCTGGCAAAGGGTTATGCTTATTCTGGAATTACTGCAGCATAAGAAGAAGCTTAGACGTCCGCAGGCATTGGTACCTGCGCTTTTTAACCTGCTGAGCCGGTAATCGAGCCCCCATAACCCGGGAGTCCTTGAGCTTTCTCTTCTTCAGCAGACGCTGTAAAGTGTTAAAATACGGGCTGCTTTCTCTCTGCTTTGTTACCATGTAACATTGTAGGTTAGCTTGCCTTTTTTACCTGAACTTCTTTCAGGTAGATCAGATGAAGGGAGTGGGAAATTGTTCAGAGTTTTTTTCCCCTATAAACAATGTGATGGGCTTTTTAAGATGGTGACTTGATGTACAGCTTCTTACCTAAGACTTTGCTTCTGAGGTGGAGGGCTTGGGATTGCTAAGAAGGATGACACCTTGTGCTAAAACTGGCACAATTGACAGGACTTATGTCTTTTGCAGAGCTATTATAATAATACTCTAAGCTTTAAAATTCCTCCCAAAACATTGTGAAACAGCCTTCATCCAGTGCAGCCTAAGAAAACGACTGCTTTTCCTGCCAGCCCTATCTCCAGGTGCTTAGGAAAGGTTACGGATAGATTGGGTATTTGTCTTTTTTTTCCTTACGACTTGCCTTTACGTAGACTGGCAATCATATTTCAGGTAACCATCTTATACTCCTGACAGTGCTTTGATAATTGTCTTTTCTTAGGCCAGTTTATGTATCTGAAAACAAACGAAAAAAAAGACACTTTTTGCAAACACTGTTTAGAAACATCAATTTAGAACTTCTGTAGAATGCACACTGCAGTTTCTTACTTGTATCTTAATATGCAGTTTAGTTTTGTCACTTATTTTTCTGTCTCCTTTTTCAACTCCCATATGTTTTCCTGAATGTATAGGTGTCTGGAACCTATGGCATCAGAAGAAGAAAATATGGAATATACAAAGCAGCTAATTCTCAGCTGCTTGCTAAGCATCTGTCAGAAATTGTCTTCAGATGGTAGCAAGATCCCAGCAGGTAAAAACTGCCAGACTCATTTCTTGGAACTTCTCTCATGAGTACAGCATTAAAACAGTGTTCTCTGACTTTTTTCTTCTCTGAGTCTGTGCTGTATCATTGAGGATACTCCTTTATAGGGTATGCAAGTTTGTCTCCTTAATCATTTTTTGTAGATCCCTTCGGTATGGTCTGCAAATTGAAACCATTGCTCGAGTGTACTGTTTTCATTCCTACATCATTGACCATTAAAGTGTTAATCAGCGAGGATTTTTTACTTGCAGATATCCTTGACAAAGAAAAATTCAATGTGGAACTGATAGTTCAGTGCATCAGGGTATCTAAAATGCCCCAGACACACCACCATGCACTGCTGCTCCTCGGTGCTGTTGCTGGCATGTTTCCTGTAAGTAGTGCCTGAAATTTATGTGTCGGCTTTTCTCTTCAGATTCCAAATATTGGGAAGAGTGAAGAACCTATACAGCTGTTCTATGGAGAGAAACTTTCCGAAAGGAGCAAGAGGCAAAATTTCCAGATTCCCTGCTCTTTTAGGGCTTTCTGTTCCATTTTGCTTGAAAACAAACCTCTGTCTTGATGCTGTGGTCGCTAGTCATTTGTGACTTGCAGTGAAGCGCATTAGGAATGGAAAATGCTTCACCTTCCCGGTGTGGTCAGAGCTCTGGTGCATTGTTTCTTCTTTCCCCTGCTTTTTTCTATACAAGAGAGAAAACATCTAGTCCAATAGCACATGTATGCTTACAAGCTCCTCTCTTGTACAACACTGAGAAATGTAGTTGATTAAAAAAAACCAGGTTGGTCTGAGTTTAATTGACTGAGAAACAGGTCTTTTCTGCTATGGATTGACATTTGAGCGTACACTCACTCTTCTAAGTAAGATTCTTTTGCTTGGAAGCTGTAAAAGCAGCAGAATATATCCAGATGTACCAAACTCAGTTTGCAACTTTACCTCGGTGTTTTCTCCACACATTTGGAAAGCTAACGTGTTTTCCAAAAGGCAAAACTGGAATGTTTTTGACAAACTTGTGGAGGGTTTGGCTTTTTTATTGTTGAGGTTATCTTTGTCACCATCTTAGTGCCATTATATGCTATAGAACTGAGCTTTTATTGTATACTAATATTGGCCCTTACAAGATTTTCAAGGTCAAAATACAAGGAAATACTTTGTATGAGTCTCATCTATCTTTTTAAATCTAAAACACTCCTTCAGTTCACTAAAACTGAATGAGAAATGTACCCATAACTTCTTGTTCTAAGTTCTGGCAAACTAGGAAACTAACTCCTGAGCTCCCTGACACATCTAAACCAGCCCTCTTAAAATCAGTGACCATGGTAATGATCTCGCCCAAAAAAGGGCCAAAAATTTAAATGTGCGTGATTGCTTCCCATTGTATAACAGTGGATATTGTAGATGCTTTACAAATATAAGAAGGGTGGGTGGGAAAGGTACTGACAGTCGCTGGAATCTACGGGCCACACTCATATTTATGCTTCTGCAAATCTCCCCATGGCTGAGTTTGCTTGTCATGCTGCCATGGCACGGAGTTGAAGAGTACAAGGTACTTCATCAGACTGAACTCTCAATTTCCACTCTTTAATTACTTGCTTAGAAGTGTATCTTGGTTTCTCTTAACAGTTGCATAGTAAGTAGCTTTAGGAGACACTATACATTTAAAATTAGTTCGTGGAGATTTGGGTAGATACCTGTGATTCTGATTGTCTTTTGCAGGAATCTAGAGGCATTTGTGGGAAGGAGAAATACCTTCAGGTATAATATGTAGAGCAACCCAGTTCAAAAAGCAGACTCATCTGTCTTCTTTTCCAGGATAAAGTTCTCCACAACATTATGCCCATTTTTACATTCATGGGAGCAAACGTCTTGCGTCTGGATGATACTTACACATTCCAAGTGATTAATAAGACAGTGCAGATGGTGATTCCTGCTCTTATACAGGTAAATTTGTCTACTTAATGGAAAGGAGTAGAAAAAAGTCACCAATCAGATTACCAGTTAAGTAAACGGTTTAGAATATGTAATGAGTTGTAGCCTATTCTAGGGTTATTTTTAGATAGATATTAAATTATATGTAATAACTATATTAACACGCTACTCCTCATCTGACCAACTCTGATTTCGTCAGACTACTGCTTCTTCTTAGTCTTACGAGCTCCTGCACTTTATAAATGGTTTAGCCAAAACAATTCACAACTGTCCCTAAAGAGAACCCCAAACATACTTATAAGTTCAAGTCTTTCATCCTAAAAATAGCGGGAAATTCAGTAGAAGAACCTTTGGAAATCAGAAGAAGGTATTAGTCCTATAATAATATGTCATGATCATATCAGTCGTAGTCATGGTCTGAAGGAAGTGGAAGGGTAAAATATTTGATAAACACTTTTATTTATCCAGCTTGTGTTTGTGTGGGATTTCTTGTTTTGGTCTGGACATATTAAATAAATTATTATAAATCAAAACAAAAATACATCATTGTTTTTCAAATGGGTTATTTTTCCTTCAGTCAGATTTCACTTGCACCTAATAGATCTTAATTCTAGAGTCATCCATAGATTTAAACATGAAAAATGACATATAAATTTCTATGTAAAAAAAATTAAAAAAAAAAATTATTCTAATAATGGCTGGAAGGTTTGGGGATTTCCTGATGTATTTTTTAATAATATGTGTACATATTTTGCAGCTCCCTGTTAGACCAAGTTCCAGTCTTTTTTTTTTTTTTTTTAAACCTTTCATAGCAGCCATCACAAGTTTCTTGTGACAATACTTTTATGGCACACACAATTATTGCATGTAAGGAGAGCCTAATGTTACTTACCTGAGATCATGTAGCCTACTTGTATTATTTTTACAAGGCCCTTGAATCCAAGACTGGAACTATCAGGCTTACAGGCAAAGTTTTCAGAAGGACGTGGCGCTGCTTTCCCTTGAAAGCATCTTGCTTGTTTTAACTGATGCCAAGTAGCTGGTTTTCTCCTTTGGGTTTTTTTCTTTTTATTTTTTTTAATTTTATTTTATTTGAAATATCTTGCTTAAACGCTGAAAAGGAACTGTGTGATTGAAAACTGTTTCTTTTGGAGCACTTATATTTTCCTCGAGATTGTGATTTTGGTAATGCTGTCATCAGGCGCGTAGTGCTTTTTCTCATTTTCTGAATTTACACCAAAGAACTTGTACCCATCTGCAATAACCTGTTTGACCTGCTGGACCTGTTGGTACATAGGCTGAAGACAGCGATTTGTCAGAGTCCTCGGGAAGCGTGGAAGAGGTGGTGATAAAGATCGTCCGTGTGTTTGTGGATGCCTTGCCCCATGTGCCGGAGCACCGCCGCCTGCCTATCCTGGCCCAGCTGATCACCACCGTGGGGGGAGATAAGTTCCTCTGGGTTCTCCTGGTGCTGCTGTTTGAGCAGTACGTGACCAAAACAGTGACGGCGACATCAAGCACAGACAAGGTTAGGAGACGAGTGGGGTCAGCTTTTTCCTCGAGAAGCTGATCTCCCCCTTACTGTTCATGGCCTTGCCTTGAAGAGGGTGCGAGATAAGCCCCTGGGTTATGCTAAGATAAGTGGTGAGCTCTGAGCTTGTGCTGTAGCAGAACCTGATGATGATGTTGCCTGCGATTTGTTTTGCAGGTACAATATTGTTTTGTCCTGGAGACTGAACAGTAAGTCAGGTCATGTTGTACAGCAGTCCTTGACATGAAGAGCTGACAATCAAATTATGAAGTGCTTCGATATTTTTAAGGTTTTTTCCTTTAACTGTGTTAGTGAATGGTACTGGTCTTCCTGTACAGACCAAGATAAACCCTATTACGTTCTCGTGTAGGCAGGCCCTCGGATTAGGTGAAAGCGTAATTTACAGGGAAAACTAAAAGAATTATCAAAGGAAGATTGGTGAGAAGATACAGTCTTCGCTGTAGCAATTTAATCTCTTTCTGTACCCTCTGGAACGATGTTATCTCCAAGTGCTTCCTGCTGTTACCCTTGGTGTTAATCCTGGCAGTAGCCAGCTCACCATGGCATTTTCACAAACTCACTGAGGAGTTTTCTGAGTCTTTTTATCATCATTAGTAATATGTTTTTAATTCTTAAATTTTTTTTTTTTAATTTCTCAACCATAAACAGGATGCTGTTCTAGAAGCAGACACGGAATTTTGGATTTCCATCTGTTGCGAATTTAATGTACGTTCTCAGTTCAAGAGCATGATGAAAATAATCCAATACTTGACAGAGCTGCCAGAGAACAAAGAAGGTAACCACAAAACAGAGCCAGCAGATGCATGTAAACCTTCCTATTACAAGGGATAAGGGGTAATGGCTCTAAACTAAAAGAGGGTAGACTTAAACTAGATACAAGGAGGAAATTTTTGACAATGAGGGTGGTGAAACCCTGGCCCAGGTTGCCCAGAGAGCTGGTGAATGCCCCATCTGTGGAAACATTGGAGGCCAGGTTGGACGGGGCTCTGAGCAAGCTGACCCAGGTGAAGATGTCCCTGCTCACTGCAGGGGGGTTGGGCTGGATGGCATCTAAAGGTCCCTTCCAACCCAAAGCATTCCATGATTCTGTGATCCTGTAGACAGAAGACTAAGGGATACAGAATTACTCTAATGACTGTTTTTTTAATAAATGGCTAAGATATGTGATTACTTTTTTTTCTATCCTTTTGAAGTCTGATTTGAGCACTTAGAATCAAACAGTAGTCCTCATTTTGAAGGTACAGTAAATCATTTAGTTGAAATAAAAAGCTGTTACTCATAGCAGACAAGATCACAGGGACTACCAGTCATTTCTGGGGTTTTTTTGAGGTTTTGTATCTTTCTACTATAATATAGTGGAGCAATAATTAAACAATATGTTTTAATACTTTTCCAGACTGTTATTTCAAAGAGCATTGGGGAAGGTGGGTGAGGGTTGCTTATTTCTGTTTAAGTTAGGACTTGCCACATTTGCTGTCCGGGTACATTTGCTCAGCCAGGAAGGACGAGGCAACGACACTGAAAGCACTTTTCCCAGATCTGTGATGCACAGTGTATGTGGTCCTGCCTCAGCCATCTCTCGTGTTTGTAGCCAGTGTTCCATAGCTTTAGCACCAAGAAAAAAGAAGATTCTTCACATAAAAACGAGCAGATGAAATGGCATTGAAATGGCACTGCTTTTTTTGATGCTGTTGAAATGAAACATTTCTCTCCTGTGGTATTTCAGAGCATCTTTTTTGGAACTTTGACATGATTTTGGATCATACCCTGACTATCCTTGATGGTCATCTGACTCTAATTTTACTTTGTTTCTGCAATCAGAAAGCAAATGTCTCTTTCTCTTGGCTGCAAATTTGTTTTGTGAACGTTTTCAACAGATGATCCTGGGCAAAAAAAGTCAAGAACATGCAAGACAAAGCTAAAAGATCAGGATGGGCAGCTCTTTAATGTGGAGTCTCACTCAGACAAACAACTTCGGCATTTCAAATTCTTGTCAGTCTCCTTCATGTCACAACTTTTGTCCTCTCAGAGTTTTGTGAAAAAGGTAAGAATGACAGATTCCTCTTAAACTGATCACATTAAGTAATTGTGCTGTACTGTAACAGGGGAGATGTAATTTTCTTTTTGATACAACTTTATATTCAAAGGGGATGAAAGAATACACTGCCCAGTGTATCTTGCTGACAGCTTTATTGACAGTTTTGAAACCTCTAGGTAATGCTAATTATTTTTTAGTAAGGCTTTTCCAGATAGACTCACTTTGTGTGATTGATGAATAGGTAACAAAGGTGAAATTTTGGTCCCAGTGGATTCCCACCGGCTCTGTGGAGTCTGGGATTTCACTCATAGTCTGTGTAACTCCAGGTTTGGCGTGGGATTCATACTATTAACTCTGAAAAGACAAAATAAATGTTAGAAATCTTTTAGGCTGTGGCTCTAGCTGGAAGTAGTTCCCAGTGTTTCAGCTGAACGTCATCCTCCAGAATGAAATGTATTTGCTACTGCATTGCCTGAGGTGTAATTGCCATTGCCTAACTGTATATTGACTGTATTGCCCAAGACTCTCATGTTTTCTTTTAGAATGAGGAGTAAGTGCGATGTGGGGAACTCGGGATCACCGTGTTAGTGGGCTTTCCATTCAGAACAAACAAATTCCTGTATTCTTGGCTATGAACTTAGTGAGGGGATATGAAGTGTCACACTTAGCATTTTCATTCTTCCTTTTCAAACCAGATAGTTGAATGTGAAGAAACAGAACTGCTGCAGGAGTTGGAACAGAGGTATGCTTTAAATCTGCTCCACTCCTCCTATTTCTAGCTTTTACTGCAACCTGGGAATATTTTTTAAGTGTAGGCCCATTAGAATATTTTTTTCCCCAAGGATACTTTTACTGTTGACCTCAGCAACAAGCAATATTTATTATATGCAAGTTATTTGGGTTTTGTTTCGGGGTTGTTTTTTTTTTTAATACAATGTGGAGTTTTTTATTTCTGAAAGGTTGCTTTATCCAATACCCACTCTTTCTGTATTTCTGATAGTGGTTATTTACATACTTGGCCATAACTATTATGCTGTTGATGATGGAGTCTCTAAAAGAATTCCAGATTTTTAACAAAACATATTGCTTCATTCACAGGAAAAAGAACCGTTATTCACAGGTGCCCCTCTATTGGTGTAAGCAAGTTACCAGTAGTCACAGATCACAGTTGTAGTCATTGGGCTGTAACAGCCAGTGATGCAAAATTGAGGGTTTCTTTTGCAGAGGCTGAACTTTTATGTTTGTTCTCAGTGAATAAGGGTGTAGGGTTTATTTTAAATGCTGTGTTCCTTAAATGCTCATTTAAAAATATCTGTATCTTCCCAGATGGTTTTTGTTTTAAAGTAGAGTTCTTAAGTAGACCTGCTGTTGTCTAGACTAGATGCTAATTTGGGGGTAACAGGTAGACTTATTTAATGTGCACAGGGTTTTCCTTATTGCCGTAGCTTTTTGTTGATATGTAGATGTGATCTGCTAGTCTCTCCATTAGGTGTTTCATTTTCCTTTATTGTTGCTGTTTTATGAAATTCTGTGCTTTCCAGTAATAAAGTCAACTTCTTTAGTGTCCTTGTTACTTACTAAAAGATGCTTCCTTTCCATCTAGGCTATTAGAAGAAGTTCTTCACTATATAAACACTGTGGCATCTTCAGTGGAAGGAAATGTGGACAAGCCAACAGCCAAATTTTGGAGGGTTCTGCTTAACAAGTCCTATGATATGCTGGATAATGTATGTCTCGTTAGCCCTCACGCTAGCAGTGGGGCATTTGTGCTTTTGATTACTAATATGATTATAACCTTTGTAGGATTTCTTGTTGGATTAGTACTAATTTTTATTGGATGGTCTGCAACCTGGTGCATCATTGTTTAAGCTCATCTAACAACTTGAGTAACTACAGCTAACGGCTTAGACAGGACAACCAGAAAAAAAAGAAAATCAGGAATGCTTATTTCCTCTAGTTAGTATTCTACTGGCTGTCATTTCACAGTCATTTCACTGTCTGCCTGGTGGAGAGGAATGGCTGTTGGCAGCATTTCTCACTGTTAACTCATAAAGTGGTTCACCTAATGCAAATGGAACTGCTGTATATTTCTACGTGGAGTTTAAATGGAAAAAAAATCCTTATGCTTTTCTTTGTAATCTTTTTCTGATCAGAAGTATATTTGTAGAATAGGATTGACGATCTTGTTGCAAGCTGTGAAACAGATGTCTTTTCACAGCGTGGATTTTTTATTTTGCCTGTGAAGCATATTCCAGTTTTCATGATGTAGATGCACAGGGCACCACCAGAAGTATTTTAGGGTGAGAAAGGATAGCTCACCAGTGTAGACGAAAGGAATTGCTCAGAAAATCTCAGAGCTGGTGGATATTGGCTGGTCAGCAGCCAGTGAACATACGTTAAGTACTGTAACTGGAACCTACTTAGTTCTTTTGCTTGCCTCAAGCCTGTCCTCTCTTCTCTGACCCTGAAACCCACGTTGGGAAGTTGAAGAGAGTTTGCCTGTCTTATTTGGAGGCTGCGATGTCACCGCACGTGGAAAAGTGTTTATGGTATTGTTTTATTTGTGTTTTCTTGTAGGTCAATGCCTTACTGCCAACAGAAACCTTCATCCCTGTCATTGGGGGACTAATGACAAACCAGCTGCCATCTGTGAGACGTAAGGCAATGGACCTTTTGAACAATAAGGTGCAGCAGCGCACAAAGTGGCAAAAGAGGCAGGTGAGGCGACATGGTTGAACTTGGCTCCTTTAGCAGAAGTACCTGCAGAGAGAGTGATGTGGAAGTGGTTTGCTCTATAAATACTTCCAGTAGTGGTGGCAAGTCAGGCTGGCAGCTCTCAAGTGGTGAGATGTAGGCTACCTGCCCATGGTTACCTTGCAGGTTGCGAGTTTCTGATTGTGTGTGTAACGTTTGTGTTCTCATGTCCTCTTAGATCCTGCAGCTCTTAGAGCTAGTTCCTGAGCTCATTGCTATTGTGCAGCGTAAACGCAAAGAGGAAGAGGAGGAGCAAGCCATCAACAGGCAGACTGCTTTGTTCAGCCTGAAGCTACTCTGCAAAGGTTTTGGCACAGAAAATCCGGTGCCGTTTGTACCTGTTCTGAAAACTGCCATTGATCTAATTTCTTCAGAGAAGGAGGAGAAGAATGTGATGGGGAGTGCTTTGCTCTGTATAGCTGAGGTCACCTGTACGCTGAAAGCCCAAGCAGTCCCTCAGCTTCCAAGGTACCATTGGGTTCTTTCTAAGAGAACCAACTGCAGCGGGAATTGGTTACACTCGAATGCGTTACTGAAGGAACACTGATGAAGGCCAAGTGGCAGTATGCCCCTGTGTGTGTTTTGTGTAGAGAAAAGGTATTCATAGTACTTGGAGGTGCTTAGTGGTCATAGCACTAAGAAGCTAGTGGGGAAATTTTAATGGTTTTCTAATCAATGGAGTCCCTTATGGAGTCTGCTGCTGTGAACAGAGAGGCAATCTGTATGGCTTTAGAAAAGTCAGGTCGTATTCTGTTTCTACTGTAGAACAGATTGCATTTAAAAACACAAGAACCAGTACAGTTGAAAACCCTACATGTTACATTATTTTATTCTCCCTATTCAAGAATTCAAGCATCTAACTTGTTGTTTTTAAGGCTGTTTTATCTCATTACAAATAGATATTTCTTATTGCCATTAAATCTTGAAACTAAAGGTGGGGCTTTGAGCAACCTGATCTACTGCGAGCTGTCCCTGCCAACAGCAGGGGGGTTGGACTGGGTGATGTTTAAAGATCTCTTCTGATCCCAACCATTCTATGATTCTGTGATTCTAAACCTAATATCCTTCATGAACTTTGAGAAAAATGAAACACAGCAGAAGAGCCCAGAATACTGAGTTTTCTCAAATACACATGTAAAAATTCATATGAAAATTGGCCCTGCAGGATTAACAGATGGATTTATGTGATTGGAAACGTGCCTCCAAATTGTCAGGGGTTTCACCTTTCTGTATTTATGCTTGGTTGTTCACAGGCTGATGCCGGCACTGTTGAAGACACTCAAAAATAAGAAGGAGCTGGTCTCCAATGAGATTTACTTGCTGAGTGCCGTCACTGCTCTGCTGAAGGTTGCAGAAACATTACCACACTTCCTTAGTCCTTATCTTCTGGATTGCTTGCTGCAGGTGAGCCATCAGACTCCTACAGACGAGTAAACAGGGATGGGATCTGCCCAGTTCCTGGAAGAAACTACAGAGTTTACTTTTCTCTTTCTGAAACTGAAGTAGGAGCGTGTCCCAACTATGTGGAAGGTCGTAACCTATTACTCTTCTACTCACCTTCTTATGCAGATGGCTAAGATACAGAGTATGAGAGCGTCTCTTACACCTCCCTCTGACAGGTTGTCGTTTGTCTCTTTAGAAAGGGAGACGAGTCTTGAAGGATCATTCTGTAGTATCCATGATCTCCTCAAATGTGTGTATCTAACAGCTCTAGGAGGGTAATTCTGACCCCCGGCCGCTGATGTGCATGATTTTTTCAGTGTTTGTTGTCTGAAGACAGCAAAGCTCTGGACACAGACATCCTCACGTAAAGTGGTCCAGGTGATGCAAACAGTAAAATTCCCATCTGACACTTGCAACAGACAGCTACCGTACAATAAGTTCTTGAGTTGTTTTAAGTACACCTAACTTTTGCTGGATTTCCTGATAGGTTGTCCACTTGGAAAAGTTTGCGGTCGAGTTTGGTCCTTCTTCCCAGATGAGTTTACGCATAACATCATTGAAAACTATCCTAGCTACAAGGCTTTCTCCCCGAATACTCCTGCCTGCAGTTACAAAGTGTTACAGTGAAGTGGCAAACACCCGCAAGGTAAGGATTCATTTGCATGAATGAAAAGAATTTCTTTTGCATTGTGATTAAAAAGAAAGAAAGAAAAAAAAGAAACCAGCAGTGCAAAATTTGGTTCAAGTGTCCTGGCTGTGTCCCCTCCCAGCCTCCTGCCCACCACCAGCCTACTCACTGGGGCAGCAGAGTGAAGAAACAAAGAAAGTCTTAACACTGTGCAAGCACTGTTCAGCGATAGCTGAACGCCAGTGTGTTTCCAGCGTTGTTTTGGTCACAAATCTAAAACACAGCACTGTATGAGCAGCTGTGAAGAAAACCTAGGCAGAACCAGCGTGGTCTTTATATATCTCATTTTGTACTGCAGTGGTGATTCAGGAAAGTTAGACTTGGGAGAAATGTGCCAGCGTAATGTCCTTAGCATGTTAGACGATGAATGCTCGAGAGATCGTCCCATTCATAACGGCCTTGATTTATCTGCTAGGAATTTGAGTCATCATTTTCATCTGGGCTTTGCTCCTGTCTCGTAGGTGTAAACCTTTCAGACTGAACTGGTATCTCCAGGATTGGAGAGGGGAGACCAAACTCTTTTCAGGAATCCTAACAACTTAAGCCCCCCAAAAGTACAGGAAAAATTTTATTTTATTGTATTGACAGTATTTTAAAGAGTAAATGTGTGAAGTGCAAAACTGCAATTTCTTTCTTACGTCTCAGTTACTGTCAGCACCACAGTTGCTTTCGCATTGCTTGGCTTTTGTTTTGGCAGAACTGCGTGGGTCCCCTGATGAACATTTTGAAGGAGCACATTGTTGGCATGGAGAAGGAGAACCTGATCTCCCATCAGTCTGAGCTGACGGCATTTTTCATGAAAGCCCTGGACTTCCGAACAGAGCACGCCCAGGTAGCTTGTTTAGGCAGCTCAAGCTCTACATGCTAATTCTACCAGTTGTTTCAAAAACATTAGTAGTTTCCATTGCGTACGTGCTCTGAAATTCTGGGTATCAGCTATTCTGTGGTGGAGTTGCTCTTGGGGTAGAAAACAGTACGGTTAGGTATAGTCTGAAACAGACAAAATGCTTTGAAAACTCAGATTTTTACCTTTCAAACTTGGAATTATGTTCTAATTTTTCTAGGATGATTTGGAGGAAGTTGGTAAGACAGAGGCTTACATTATTGATTGTCTAACCAGTATGGTTATGAAACTTTCTGAGGCTTCTTTCAGACCCCTCTTCTTCAAGGTAGGAAGTTTAAACAAAATTCATCTGCATCAGCGTATTTGTATTTTCCAGTGCACAGACACAGGAAAGAGCTAATGTGCCTTTCACTTTCAGCTCTTTGACTGGTCCAAAACAGAGTCTACCCTAAAAGACAGGCTGCTGACATTCCACCGAATAGCAGATTGCATTGCAGACAAGCTCAAGGGTCTCTTCACCCTGTTTGCTGGCCATTTAGTGAAGCCGTTTGCCGAGACGCTGAACCAGGTCAACGTTTCTAAAACTGGTAAGTTTTCAGTTACCAACTACAGAGCCGCAGTGGCAGGCTAACGCCAGTTGCTGAAAGAGGTGAATTAGAATTGCTGGAAGTTCAGTCGCATGAGATTTACTTCACAGCACATCCTTCTCATTTCTCTTTTTCATCTTTCTCTCATGAATAAGGCATCTTTCTCATTCTGATGGAACCAAAGGCCATTTTTCATTCATGGGCTCTGGGCTGCCAGTGGAAAGTTGAGACCACATGAAAATTTTCAATGTCAGTCCCAGTGAGTTCCACGAGAATGAAATGGTGTGGAAAGAGGGTGACTTGTTTCTGTTTGGGTTTTCTTTTTTTTCTGTTCTTCTGTGCTACCTGGTGTATTCAGACTCCTCTGCTTTCTTGGCAAAAATAGGTGTTACTCTTTTGTATGGGAAACTATTTGCCCATCCCATTTGTAGTGATCTGAAGAGACTCTCCATAGCCACGGGCACGGCCGAGCACTTTTCCTGTAGCCTGTGGCTCTTCTCTTCTAGCCCCAGCTGACTGCGAACAGCAGTGGCAGACCTGCTAGGGCATTGGCTGAAAGCCGGGTAACATACTGCGTCCACTGGATTGTTCTCACTGAGGAGTACGTACTTGCTATGTAGTCCATCCTTCAGCTAGACTCACAAACTAACAGTGTTTCTGTCTTGTGGGGAAGTTTTGTATTTTGGGGTTTTTTGATGTATTTTTTTTCTCCTTCATTGGTATGTAGATGAAGCTTTCTTTGACTCTGAGAACAGCACAGAAAAGAGCTGTCTCCTGTTGCAGTTCACCGTGGACTGTCTGCACAAGCTCTTCCTGTTTGACACCCAGAAGTTCCTGAGTAAGGAAAGAGCAGAAACCTTGATGATGCCTCTGGTTGATCAGGTATTTACAAACACAAAAAAACAATTCATAGCTGATCTTTTTTTTTTTTTTCCTCCAAAAGGTGTGGGTTTTTTTAACTATCAGGCCTCAATCCTCTCCCTAAACAAAAAGGGAGGAACTAATTTCTTTTCCTTGGGCTACAGACAGTATTACTGCTTTGCCTAGGGCTCTAAATGACTAATTTTTTTATCCTCTTTCTCAGCTTCTTCATTCTGTAAGGTTCATGCATATTGTTGAGCTCTTGCAGACCAGTGCACTCCCGCTGATGCTCTTTGACTAACTCTTGAGTGCCTGAAAGCCAAAGCTAGAAGTGCTTTTGGCTGGGTTTGTCTGAGCCTGGATGCGTTTGACAAGCTTCTTACTTCCGCAGCTGGAAAATATGCTTGGAGGAGACGAGAAGTTCCAGGAAAGAGTGACAGCACACCTGATACCCTGCATAGCTCAGTTTGCAGTGGCAATGGCAGATGATTCTCTTTGGAAACCACTGAACTACCACATCCTGCTGAAAATGAGGCACACCTCTGCTAAGGTTGGGAGCTATCAGAGCTTGGACTGGTTTTCTTTGTTGCGGTAGGAAACAGGAACAGTGCCCCAAAAACCAGACGTGGATTAGCCAAGTCGTTGTTGAAATACGAGCCTAAACTAAAATACTGATACTGTACGGTGCTACTCCCAAGTTCTAGAGAGATGTGTACAGCATGGCCGCCTGCTCTGACTGCAGGCAGTCAGTATTCTGTTCCACATGTGGATGTCTTCCATACAGTTTGTGGTTTTTAAAAATTTGGTAGCTGTTGGAATAAGAGCTAAGGTGTTTGTGTATGAAGAAAGGGGCACTTTAGAGGGAACTGGAAGACAGTTATTTATCAGTCTTCAGACCTGTTTATCATGTAGAGTTTTGCCAACGCTCTCCTGTTTGACAGGTTATATGTATTCAGGGGGAGTACTGGGTTTTTCATTGTACGGAGCTAAGCCCTTCTGATACAGTGGAACAGAGTGGCGTTGTAACAGGACCTTAAAAACCGTTACATCAGAGAACCTCCAGCAACATACCTGCTTCTTGCAGCATTTGACATTATCTTAACCCAGATGTGAGATGTAAATTAGCTTAAAACTAGTTCCCCTCAGTAAGGAAAGCTAGTTCACAAACTTACATGGGAGGAAGGGGGGAGAGGGGAGGGAACGGGGAACTACACTGTAATGTTTGTTTCCTTACAAAGATTGTTGTGTTGGTTTAGGTTCGATTTGCTGCTCTGCTTGCTTTGGTAGAAGTTGCACAAAAACTGAAGGAGAACTACCTGGTCCTGCTCCCAGAATCTATTCCATTCTTAGCAGAGCTCATGGAAGGTAATGTTCTAAAGCGGCATTAGCGCAGGCAGACAACTCGCCTGTGACCAAGAAAAGAATAAGGGCCACTTGCTTCAAAGATTCAGACAGGATGATTGCTACAGTTGCTATAAATCTTATGAACTGGTATATGGTAGCTTAAACTATGCAGGATGGAAACTGAAATGGATTTTGTCCAACACCTTTCTAATGTTTGGTTAAGTTACAGTAGTTTCCTCAGTGTTACAGCCTGTGCACATCTCCTCTGTTCCATAGTTTTAGATCAGTGTTACAGTAGAAATAATTTGCCTAAATCCTGAGTCAGTGCCAAAATAATTTTTAATTATTATTTCATACCTGATGTTTGAAGACAGTTCCAGCCTTGCCAAGTGATGAAGCCTTCCTTGGGTAGCTTTGTAATCACTATTCTGCTTAATTCCTATTTCTTTCTTTTTCTAGATGAATGTGAAGAAGTTGAACAGCAGTGTCAGAAGACAATTCAACAGCTGGAGGTCATTTTGGGAGAACCACTCCAAAGCTACTTCTAAGTTTAGCCCCTTTGTTGTCAATTTTTGTCTGAATCGTGTTAGCTTCACCCATGCAAGTGTTACAGGCAAACTGTCATACTGATTTTTACCAGAGCCAAGATCTTAACTTTTTAATAAAATATTGTATGAATCTGGTTTCATCATTTCGGGATGGTCTGGGGACTTTTCATATGATTTTTCCTTAACTGCTCTTTTCTTCAGTGGGAAACTGGAGAAAGCTGTAAGCAAATTCTGATAGCTAGGCCCAAACAGAGCGACAACCTGCGAGACTCGCCGAATTCCACCGCGCTGGGGGGATGCAGTTACTGTCCCTGCGGAGGAGCTCTCATGCTACAGTGTAAGCATGGTACTGAGTGCCCATGTACTGCAATCCTGAGAATCTGCTTTTCGGTCATTTTTAGGGAAGTAAAAAGTAAACCCACTGAAGATGTTGAAGTTACAAGGATTCCTAGAGGAGCTAAAGCTGGTTTTTAGTCTTTAAAGACTGCTGCCGATTAGCTTCTTACTCACCTGGAGATCAAGAACAAATTGCTTGCTTACAAAAAAACTCACCAGCTGTTTTCCACCGGGGGTACTAGTTCATTACACTGCTTGTAAGAAAGGCTCTCAGACTGTAAAGTTAAAATGCAACTGGTTAGAACTAACACTATAAAGAGGATAACTGTCTATCCCGTCAGGTGGGGGGATGGGCCACTCTTCAGGGGGCAGCATGCCATGCAGATCTTGTCTGCAGACCGGTGACCCCGCTGTGGTCATTCATGTCCTCACAGGATTGTCTTCGAAGAAAACAACTATTAATCATGTCTGCTGTCAGCCAGAAGGGATGTTCACCTGAGAACGTCCTGCTGAGCTTCTAGATAAAGGCAAGCACGCAGAAGGGTGTCAGGCCATTAGGGAGCGGGAGCTGCCTGCCTGCTCCTCCACTGCACTCAGCCAGCGAAGCTTACCCTGCAGCCCAGGGGCATGCACAGCACAGCTCAGTCCTGAACGCCGCGCCAGCGCAGCCCAGGCCTAGGCCTGCTCGGGTTAACTGGTCGGTGGATCACTAACTCCTCGATGGGGAAACGGTCCCTCAGTCAGGGTCGCTGTGCCACCTTGGAGATACTGGTGAGACAGGTAATAAGCAAAACAAGATACAATATAGACCAAAAAGGGATCATAACTACTTAGCTACACTTAGAGAAAAGCAGAGTTCACAAATGTTTTTATTTATGCTTTTTATAGATTAAGTGTGGTAATTAAACAGTCTTAGGGTACATCTTATTCTTGGTATTGCTTCACTCTTTTAGCAGCTGTTAAGATAAATAGGAACATCCCTCACATATGTATTGACAGTCAGTAGCAACTTCTTTTTAAAAAGAGCATAAAAATTAAGACTGACATTTGTATGGAAAACTGACTGAATAGGAACAGCTTGTTTCAGATAGGTAGTGGTTTCATACAAGACTGAAAAATGATTTGTTCTCTGTTCCACTGATGGGCATCTGAGTCTCAGCTGAAATCCTGCCTGGAGTAACTGGGTTCACATGTTCTTAAAAAATGAAATACACAAACATCTACTTCAGTCCCTGAGCAATCTCAACTCAGTTTAGGAGCCATTTCAGATCAAAAGAGCTTTCAAAAGTTCACACAATTGGTACCAGCTAAATCATTTTGATTTGTTTCACTTTGGAAAATTAAAAGCTAGAAATGCTGCTGTATGTTTGATGTAAGCCACTTATAAGCAGGAGGTGACATAACGATGAGTGTCAGAGAAGGTACTGCTGCAGCAGCAGACTGAGTAAGACCAAATTCCTCCTTGCCGTTTGCTAGAACTGACGGGCCAACTGTTTGCTTAGTCCAGCCTCAGTAAAAAAGTTACAGCTGATAATATAAACTAAGAAATAGAAGAGTATATTTCATAATTCTATTTTAAATGAAGTATCAATGCCCCTTTATGGGTGGATTACCATACCTTCAGATCCTATTTCAGCTTTGTTTCTGCTTCACAACAGTGAATGTACGCTATCAAGGAATGACGAGTAGTAGTTTAACTGAAACATACCGAGTGCCCTTGTTAGCCACACTGTGATGCAGCATTTTCAGATTGCTAGGCTCAGTGACACAGGAGACTTACTTACCTATCTGAGCAAACACTTAGCTTGTCAGGAGACTGTAAACTAGAGGAGGATTTAATCTCGCCGTTAGCAGTTCTGGTACTCGCCTAACTCAGACGCAGAAGCCTAGATAGTTAAAGGCAGGCTCGGCATGAGTCAGCACCTGTCTGTACTTGACAAGGAGGCACTGTTGTTAGAAGACGTTTAATTCTTTTAGTACTGGTTGAAAAGAACTACCAGCTCCTCACATCTAACAGCTGAACATCTCCCGTGATTTCCACTATGTTGATCTTTTCAAGTTGTTTAAAACGATGCTTGTACTCCAGAGTGTGAACACCATTAACAGCAACTTTGAACTGGTGGGCATCACAGAAAATGATCAGCTGAAAAGCAAGAAGAGAAACAGTTAAGCTCAAGTAAGGCACGAAAAACAACCTGATGATCTAGCCTAGCCTTGGGCAAGCCCTGCTTTTGTTCCAAAGAATGTTTCATGCAAAAGAAACATTAAAAAAAAGTGAAACTTACATAAAATTCATAGAATCATAGAATATCTCAAGCTGGAAGGGACCCATAAGGATCGAGTTCAACTCAAATCAATTAAAATTCATTCTGAGCACAGGCTGAATTCTTGCAACTATTTAAAAAGAAAGTTGTCACTAAAACCAAGTCAAATCTCTGCTCCTTATGGTCCCATTTAATCCTAAATATTCCCAAGATACTGAAATGCAGGAATGGCAGTTTTATTTAAATCTGCATTAGTGACATGACGTTTAAGCACCACTGCTAATCCTTTTGGCAGAATTGCCAGTCTGATGCTGTGTTTCAGTTCATCTTACCTCAAAGTACATCCCTGGACTGAAAGGGAAATCATCAACTTCCTTTTCTTCTTCTCCCCAGCTGTCATGAAGGTAGGAGTTTCTTACAAAAACTTTATTTTTCATTCGGGGATTCAGATGTAATGCAATGTCCTTTGAGTCACTTGATTTCAGATTTATCGCAAAGCTGGAAGATATTTTTTAAAAGTTTACTATACCAAAGGTTTATAAGCATGATGCAGTGGTCCATGCTATTTACACCAAGCCCCCAGCCGATACTCAGCACTGTTCTGGAGCCAGGGTCGTGATTTCACCTGAAGAACCAAGCAGGCAGTTAAAGTCTCCTTTGCACAGAAACCTTTGCTGGAGGCAGCAAACGTAGGACATGACCCTGCTAGATCTGCTTTGTCCCTCACAGCTTTCTGTTCATGTCTCAGCAAGGAGGTATTGAGCCAAGTGGGCCAAGTGCTGCTCCCCTACAGCACCAGGAAGCAGCATTCTCACAGAAACGTACGATACTGCTTGCTCCACCATCTCCTCCTCTTCACTCAGGCAGTGGAGAGTGGGAGGCTTTAGTTTACCTAAAGATGTAATATTCTTTCTGCCAACAAACTGGTTAGACTCTCAAGAAAAGTTTGCGGATTCTCTCCATACATTTAAGATGGTGGGACACCAGGCAGCGTAGCTCTGCCCAGGCTGAAGGAATACTCTGCCATCTCAGACGCCACCACCACACAGGGTTCCTGAAGGGGAGCTCTGGAGAAAAGCCATCACAGGGAAGAGTCATCCAAATTCAAATGAACACTTCAACCTGTGGCGAAGACCTCACTGCATTTGGAGAAGAAATATTCCTCCCCCCAAATTAGCTCCAGCTGTCACATTATTTCCCTCCTTTGAGCAGCCTAGAATCATTTAGTCCAGATACAAAAATATAGCAACAGCCACACTTCCAAGCTGTGAAGTCCTCTTTTCCACTGAGAAAAAGGAACATCTACAACTGTGTGAACTGAGTGAAAGACATTAACTTACACACTCTACAAAAATCTATACGTTTAAAAGCATAAACACCACGCAACCTGCAACGCTTCAGCCAGCACCCAAAAGCCTCCTCACGCAGTACATTCAGCACCTGAAACCTGCTAATAAGCTTCCCAAGCCAGCAGAAGGAAAACAAATGCTACTATGTATTAATTGTCCTGTCCAACTTAAAGTCCATTCCAACGTTGTTGATGAGATTTCCAGACCTTAGGTTCCAGTGTTAATACAAACTCTGAGTGCTGTTCGGCTGCATGGAAGATACGTGCTCTGTGGAAGCAGGAGTACAATGCCTACACCCAGTGTAAAAAGCATACTTCTCGGCATTTGCACTAATTGCTTCATTTTTAGGCATGTTTCTGCAGAGCCAAAGCACCCTTCAAGCAAAGGGCATGCTGAAGCACAGACGTTTCCCCAGCTCCATTTTGACTGTGTTGCACTCCCACCTATTTTTAATTTTTCCTCCTCTTTAAATCACGTTGAGAAAATGTCTTCTTTGCAATTCATTTTTCCTAATTTGCTATCAAAATTATAGCTCACACTCCCCTACCAGCTTTCATCACTCAGTTGTTGTCAGTTAGGCACCTTCATGCTTCCACAGTCCCCGAGAAGGCCATCTGAGAAGTATTTAGCGAAACGCTGTAACATGCAGCCTTCGAGCACAGCAGCAACTCACCTCACTCATTTTTCCATTTACTTCTGGAAGTTCCTTTGCCCTTGGATCTCTTTAGACTAAAAGCTGTCTTTGTACAGTACGTGTGCTCACATGCCTTGCACAATGGAAACCCGAACAGACACACAACCTTGTGAATGATGCAGATTTAGTAGGTAACACACTCATGTTTTACCTTCACTCTTCACAACAGAGCTGCTCTTTAAGTCCTCTCTAAAGCAGTATCCTGCAGGTTCCTCAGACACATGCCCTGTAGTTTCACATGATTCCAGATGCAAAGTTGCAAGTGAGTAAGGATACACTGAGGCAATGGGAAAGCCTGCTCTTTCTCAAGAGTAGCTCAGTTAAACAGCAGCAAAATGTAATAACCCTTACCTCTTTGGGTTTTTATTCACTTCCCCTTTAATGGCAACTGTGCATCCTGGACGAAGTGCTGCATCCAGTTTCCCAACGTAAGGAACTCCCTGGAAGTACACCACCAGTAAAAATTTCGATTGCAACTTATTTTTTTCAATATACAAGCTGAGCTTTACTACAGCAGGAAGAAATTTGGCTTATGATTGCAAATCTGCACTTACAGCTAAATTTATTCCTACCACCATGTTCTAGGATACTAACACTACAGTGGAAAAGTTACACTGAGATAAATGTGTCAACATGTTGGGTCTTCTCTTTAGACCACCACCTCGGGTTCAAAATAAACATCATTTACAACTACGTCTGCCATCCCTAACAGTGGAATGGGGCAGGGGGGAAGCATGAAACTCCCTGCACTAATTTAAATTTGTATCACAGACTTATTCAGATACAGACATCCCAGACATCCTGACCTCTCCTCTCTGAAAGCTTCAGTTACGCTTTAAACACTCCTGCTAAGTGTGTAGTCCCACAGTTACGTAAGTACTAGAAGCAGGGTACCTGAGTATTCTGTCCTTCTGGCACCAGTTCACAATAGATAGTACAAGTATTTTGTTTGCCTTTTTTTTTGTTGTGTTAGAAGTTATTTTGATCAGGGAAAAGGAGTGAATGGAGAAGTACTTTGCCTTTACTTTTTTGTTGGAGTCCTCCACTTGCAAACAACAATACTGCACGTTATTTGGTTTTGAAAAGACGACTGAAGAAGGCAGAGTGCCAAGTGACAAGGCAACTAAAACCATGGCACTCATTGCAACTTCACCTTCTCCATAAATTCTACTTGTATATATTCCTCAGCTTCCAACCCCTTTTCAGTCTGAGCGTGGTCCTCACTCCAGTCTGGGTACTGTCCCCCTGTACAGCTTTTTGCAAAGAGATGAGCACTCATTCTGTCTACGCTCCGTGCCAGGCGGGTGCAAGGTCCGACCCTGAGGCGCGAGGCTGGCACCCAGCCACCCGAAGTGCATACAGGGCAAGCACGGATCTGTCAGCAAGAGGCAGATGCAGCCAGACAGGTTCCGAGACACGCACATTAACATCAGGCCATTCGGCGTGGTGTGACTACAGAACACGTGTGTTTCGCAGGTATTCCCTACGGCGGAGAAAACGAAGTATGCTTATTTGAAAGAAGGTTTTAATGTGATTTGGTCCTTGAAAACTTCAGGTGCTTCACTTTTTATTTCTCTGTTAATGGCTGTGAATGCAACATTTATCTTTTGGATTTTCTCTATGATTTAACAAATAGCCTCACTTTTACCAGCAGCAGCAAAGAGCACTTCTCTCTACAAAACCTCAGTGATGATCACCCCCCAGCAGATTCTCAGTTCCCTTGTTCTGTGCATGTTTTTTAGGAATACCCGAGATAATGTTATATCAATTATTTTTACACTTCACATTTGCCACAAGTCTACACAAGACACTTACAAATTGTGAACCATCCGTCATTTTCCCCTGCAAGAGAAAACAAACAGCATTAACTAGCTTATCAGGCAACAGGGAGATTCGTTCAACCTTTTACAAACATACGTACATTTTCTGTGTTTATCTTTGTTATTCCTAGAGATGATGGCTGAGAGCCTTGTAAAGACTGCAGAAAGAGAGATATTTAGATGTCATTGCTAACATCATAGAACTTTAACATCAAGTTGGTTAAGAATCATAGAACGGTTTGGGTTGGAAGGTACCTTAAAGATCATCTCGTTCCAACCCCTCTGCCATGGGCAGGGACACCTTCCACTAGACCAGGTTGCTCAAAGCCAGGCAGGTCCACGCAGGGGACCTTGGGTTTCTAAGCAGTCCCCTGCCCTTAACTCGGGCAGACAGATGAGCAACATGGCCACACAGAGATACAGTTCCAGCCTAGCCCTGGCAGATTGTATCTTCAGCTCTTTTATTTCAATGCAAGCCTCCTTCTTCCTCCTCAGAAGAGTACATTAGGAGCAAAGACAAAAGGGAAACAACTGCCCTTCATGTTACTAGTCTTGTATTGGGTTTGCATGGCAAGGTTTTGGTATCAGGGGAGCTACAAGGGTGGCTTCTGCGAGAAGCTTCCCCTGTGTGCAGTAAAGCCAATGCCAGTCAGCCCCAAGATGGATCCACCACTGCCCAAGGCTGAGCCAAAACATATTTAAGGGGAAAAAACCTGCATAGCAGCAATGTGCAGCAGGAGAGAGGAGTGAGAATGTGTGAGAGAAACAGCCCTGCAGACATCAAGGTCAGTGAAAAAGGAGGGCAGGAGGTGCTCCAGGCACCAGCGCAGATTCCCCGGCAGCCTGCAGAGCAGACCCTGGTGAGGCAGGCTGTGCCCCTGCAGCACATGGAGGCCCACAGTGGGGCAGATCTCCACGCACAGCCCAGGGACGACCCCACACCAGAGCAGGTGAATGCCCGAAGGAGGCTGTGGGGAGCCCCGCGCTGGAGCAGGCTCCTGCCAGGACCTGCAGACCCGTGGAGAGAGGAGCCCACGCCAGAGCAGGTTTGCTGGCAGGGCTTGTGACCCCGTGAGGACCCACGCTGGAGCAGCCTGTTTCTGAAGGACTGCGCCCCATGGGAAGGACTCACGCTGGAGAAGTTCATGAAGAACTGTCTCCCGTGGGAGGGAAGCCATGCTGGAGCAGGGGCAGAGAGTGAGGAGGAAGAAGCGGCAGAGACAACATGTGACGAACTGACCGCAACCCCCATTCCTCGTCCCACTGCGCTGCTCAGGGGGAGGAGGCAGAGAAATTGGGAGTAAAGTTGAGCCTGGGAAGAAGGGAGGGGTAGGGGGAAGGTGTTTCAAGATTTGGTTTTATTTCTCATTACCCTACTCCGATTTGGTGATAAATTAAACTAATTTCCCCAACTTGAGTCTGTTTTGACCGTGACAGTAATTGGTGAGTGATCTCTCCCTGTCCTTATTTTGACCCACGAGCCTTTCATCGTATTTTTTCTCTCCCCTGTCCGGTTGAGGAGGGCAGTGATAGAGTAGCTTTGGTGGGCACCTGGCCTCCAGCCAGGCTAAACCACAACCATCTGCTGACCAGAGTTAGACCTGATGTTTACTAGCAACAGACCCAAGCTTTACGCACAATGTAGTGAAGATGAGGCAGAAAAGACCCAGAATATTACACAGGAGTAGGCAGCCTGCCTTACTGAGTGGCAGGAAGAAAGTGAAAAGGCATTCACCTTCTGTATCTCCCTGGAATTTATCACCTCCCATTTCTGCTCAAAGTCTCACCCTTCCAGAGCAGAAGGATCTTTCCTTCTGCATCGGGGAAAACATGTTGTTCCATTTCTCCCTCTTGGTTTGCTTCCTCTAGCAGAGCTGGCAGCTGAGAGGAAGCATGGCACTGCCTGCACTTTATATTCACTGCAGTGTGGTCCAAGAGCAAGACAAGCTACAAGATCTTCTACAAGAAAGGACATCTCGCCCCCCAGAAACAAACATACACTCCTCCTTATAACTTCATTCCGCAATTCGGTCATTTTAGCAGGAAAAACAGGGTTAATGCACACAAGCAGTTCCACACGTGGCTGAACTTGGCATTGGGAAGCCAAGCAACAAGTTACAGCCATGGCTGAACTTGTCACTTAGAAGCCTGAATACTGGGAGATCATTTTGGAGCTCCTGTGATATTTGAAAAGTCTAATGCATTCCCAGATTCAGTATCTGTCCTGTTAACTTCATAAGCTGTAAACTTTGTCATGCTTTTTCCCCTAACCTCAAGACAAAAAAGGGAAGAGATCCTCACATGAGGCTCACAGGTTGCACTGTGGTGAAAGTCTCGTTGCTAACATGAGACTGTGTAGTTGCTTTTCTTTACTTTCCACCATACAGCACTTTACACCATAAATTCTACTCTGTAGTTCAGCAAGACAGAGAAAAGGAATCTAACAAGTCAGCTGTCTATATAACTTACATTAGAAACAAAATCTATGGTTTCAATGTGCACTTGACCATATATTCCAAGAGTATCTATTCTTTCAAGGCTAATTCTGTGGTTGTAGAGCAGCAAGTGTCTCTTGTTTACAGACACCTAAGGAGACAGGAAACAAAATAGGAAAATTGTATTAAACACACATCACACCAGCCATGTATCGAATTATATGCATGTATCTCTGTTTACAGTGTTTTGGTGCAGAAGCTGGCAGTGTCCTAGAAATTTCAGAGCTACTAAGTTCGGCTCATCCACGATTCAGTCTCTTTCTCCATTACTACAAGGGGGATTTATTTGACTACACTAAAATCTGCATTTCACACCTTTTGTTTTTATTACCTAATCATTTACCACTGTGGTACTGTCAACCTAATAGAATCAATCATTGCAGTCTAACAGAGCAAGATAAATACACCTCACACGTTTCCTCCACGCAGCCTGTCCTACACTTGTCACAAAACAGGTTTACCCTAAGGTCAGCCCTTTGCATGTAAGCAGGGAAGGGTGGAGTAGCCATTCGCCACAGCGGAAGTTACTTGCCTACTCATTCAACTGAGAGGGAAGCAATACAGATTTACTCAGCATCTCTTTAAAGAAAAAGCTTCTAAACTTTTCTGTAGTTAGACTATACCTAGATAACAGAGAAACCAAGGCTTCCAACTACTTATTTTAAGCATACAAAATACCTTTCATTCATCGGCCTGACAACTGGCTGTTTATAAAGAATCGATCCAGACTCACCTGGAATTTATCCTTTAAAATCATTATGACAATCTCAAATGGCTTCCCTTTTTGAAAGGGCATGTGGTAAGTGATCTCTTCCCAGCCCCATTTTTCCCTCTCCAGCGTGTTGCAAACAACGCAGCCATGCTTTTTGAAGCGGGGGTTGAGATGAAACGCCACATCAGCTCGAGGCTGTGTGCTACTGCCACACTGTAAATCCACCTGGAACCTAATCATAAAAATAAGACAAACCACATTCAGCTCAGTCTGTCAAGAAATCACCTAAAAGTTTGATACACTTATGCTTTACTGTGGAGCCTCAGAACAGACAGACGCAAATGAGTGATGCTGGGTAAGGAAAAAAGCAAACAAACATGTATTTGTCCAACCCCTCCACATTTGTGAAAGGTTCTCCCACGCACTCCTGCAATAAATTAAAATATTTAAGTATTTATTTCATGGTCATCGTTCATATCATGTAAGCTCCTCACTTACTATGTTCACCACCTTCCCTCTCATCATCTTCAGTAGACTAACCAAATGAACTTCAGGCAAGGACAGGGAACAGAACACCCATACTGGGCACAAGCACGAGTTCATACCTCCTTATCCCAGTTTAAGTTAATTACTTCATGCAACACATTCAGTTATCACTTTTGTTAGTCTCAGACAACCTCTTTAGACAAGCAGACATATGCCGTGACAGGGAAAAAACCATTGCCAAAGCAGGCGAAGTAGAGAGAAGAGAGGATCAGCAGAAAGCAGGAAACCAGTTCATCCTCCACTTCTCACCACAAAGCTTTCATTAACTTCTTAAGCCTGTGTTCACCCTGACACTGTCACAAGTATTTAGATCAAGCCTGTGTGTGTCATCATAAGTAGGGTCCCTGGAAACATTTTATCCATTACATTCTTGGTCACACAGTGATGCTGCAAAAAGTGTAGCCGCTACCTGTCTGCATCATCAGGAACAGTCCCACGTATCACAATCTGCTTTCCAGGAACAAGGCCACCATGTATGGTCCCAACATATGGAATGATCTAGAAGAGGGAAAAGAAAGAAGGAAAAAAAGATTCAAATAACATTTTGTGATGGAGGTTAAAAAAACCCACAATTGTTTTAAAAATAATATTCTAATAATTCTGTGCTGGTCTAGCATTTCATTTAAAAGAAACAGTAGGAAAGCACTAAATACCCTAAACTGAAATGGCAACACAGCAGGAGTTGTTAAGCCATATAAGGGGACACGTCAGCTAAAATTAAAGCCGAAATGCCGCAGCACAGCTCTCTGGCAAAGGCTCAGACATGCTGACAGAAGCCCTACCCTGACCATCTGCTGGTGCACCCAGAATTTCAGGGAGGGAAGGGGAGCACCTTAACAGAAAACTGTGAAAGTTCACAGGGGACTGATCTGAAAGCAAAGCTGTAAGTCTGCATCTCATCACACGTGCTTTAGATTGAAAAATGAAGTAAATGGTAGCAAATGTTACATTTGCTCTGGGTAACAGACAAAAATTTCTGCAAAGCTTGTTTCTGGGGGTTTTTTTTCCCCAAAAATCCCTATGGAACAGTGTGTAAGATTTTAGGACATCTTTGAAATGAAACATCAATTGCAAACAAGTGTTCCAGTAATTAAAAACAAAAAATGAACAGACTGGAAATACTCTTGAATGAAATACTGGACCATAAAAGGACAAGTTGAGATTTTTATTTTTTAAATATCTACATATCACCATGCGAAACAGGAAGATATGAAAAGAGGATGTGTTTGCTGACACCTAGTCTTGTGAATTTCTGAGAAGGGAAGGTGGAATGACAGCAAAAATTGTCTAAATCCAGAGTATCGATCACTGCTGCCAGCAGATACACATCCTTTACTGCCCTCTCTCCGCTTCCCTTCTCAGCTACCCACACATTGCACAAAGCCAGTTTGCAGTCGTCTTCTACACCAGGCAAAACAGACTTTAAGAACTTGCTTCTCAAGCATAAGCTCACAAATGGTCAAGTTGTTTCAAGTCTCATGCATTTTTATTGGCTTAAGCAGGTGCAGTAAAGGAGGGCAAAAATGCAAAATTAAATGTTAAAAGTGAAAGAATAAATAGGCTGAAATCCTGTGCTGATAGTAGCTTGGTTCCTTAATACACAAGCTGTTCACAAGAGGCTCATTTTTATTCAAAGAATAAGAACAATCATAATAAATAACAAAAATCTATCTTGATTATTTTAGTTTTAACACACTGTTCCTGAGGGGCAGTAGCTCTGAGTAATGCAGCAGAGCAATAAATTACTGGTTCAGTCTTCAACAACGAACCAGAGAAACATACAGACACAGCCCAGGGATTCTGGGACTTTACCACTCTAGTGGATCAAAGTTATTCACCCCTGGAAGAAAAGCTGTGGCAAAAAAACCAAACTTGTTTCAAAAGGGTGCATTTATGCATTTCTTTGAGAGAAAAGAAGATTGGCCCATCAACTCTTCAGAAGCTCAGGCATGGAATCTGCAACACCGTAATAGAGCATTTCCTGGGCGCGATGCTACAGACTTAATGAGGTTTTGTCATCACAGAATGTGCCTGTAATTTCCTCACTTCTCAAGATGTTCTTCTACAATTTTTTCCTCATTTGTTAAGAGTAATGCTTGTGACATCACACGATCTACCAGTATCCCAGCTCTCTTCCAGACCTCTGGAAAAAAAATATTACCTCTGAAGCCAATTGGTCAATGTCAACTGAGTTTCAGAGTTCTCGAAGATCAAGTTCTTTCTAATATCTGCCAGTTTTCATAAACCAAGAGGACACATTAGGGTCTTGCAGAGTAAAGGACTGTGATTACACAGCTTTCATCCAGTTTGCCAGGTAGCGGACAGCTGCCCCATCAGATAGAGCATGACAACATTTCTTGCCAGATGGGTGGAGTAGAGGGCATACAGAGGGAAGCAGGATATTCTGGGTGATTCAGAACAGCACAGTAGTGAAGAAATCAGCCTCAGACTCAAACATGTAATAAAGCTCTTAAGTTTCGCTGCTCGTGGAACAATTCACTGAAACAGTGCAATCTTCACAGCCTGCCCTCCTCCATCCCTACTAAGCTCACCCTGGGGTATCACCCAGGTGACACAGAAGGGCTGAGGTTGCAAGACACCTCTGGTGTCAATGCCTTGCTCAAAGCAAGGTCAGATAGAGCAGGTTGGACGTGGCCTTGTGTGGAGGCTGTCCTGAGGTCGTCAGCACAGTCTTTCCCAACTCTGCCTCAGTATTCCAATCCCAAATACTCACTCTTATTCCCAGCTTAGACTCTTGACCTCTCAGCCCTACTTTATCCCTTTATATTCTCCAGCCTGGTCTTGTCACCCATCACACTCATCAGTCCCCTTGCAGCCGTCCAATTTTGCTGAACTCTTACTCTCTCCCTTACACGGATTACTTTCCCAAACACTTCCTAATCCTCCTCTCCCACCAAAGTCCCCATCTACCAACTTTCATCCTCTCTTTCCTTTTGCAGTTCAGTCCTTCCCCCTTCTAGTTAATCCCCACACAGCTCTCCTTCCTCTCCCAGCTGGGTTCTTTGCAGAAGGTTGAAGCTATTCCCCTGTTATCCCTAACTCTCCATTTTGCAAGCAGTGAATGTATAGTGGGATTGAACAACCAGATTCACTGAGGACACAGGCGTATATTAGTGCAAAGCTGCAACAGATAAGGAAGCCCTGTGCAGATCTGTGCAACTGTACACTCCACACAGATACTCTACAGACTTTAATATTTTTGAAGAGCTCTAGCACAGAATGTTAAAAATACTATTTCCTGCAGGCTCAGAGGAACTACCTGTTTAAAGACACAATGAAAAGCACAGCTCCAGCCCACCCCTTGAGCCACATGTCGCTGTCAGGCCGCTCTCCCAGATCATGAGAATACTAGAGATTTTCAGAGAAAGTCTCCAGCCTCTAAGCCAGGCAAACAACATTCCGTCAAATCCACTCTCTGCAATGCGTGAATCGTGTTAGGTCAAGTCTTCCCTACAAAACGGGATTTATTGTAAGGTAAGATATGAACTATCGAAAAAGATTCCAAGTTTAATTGTTCAGATTGAAGTTACAAGCACCACCAAAAAAAAGAAAAAAAAAGAAAGAAAAAAAACATTTCATGGGGGCTGCCAGGCACCACCCATGTTTACAGAGAATTAGGAGTGAAAACACTGCTTATCATATTTTCACTTTCGATCCAGCATATTCTGCAAAAATGGCAGATATCCAATAAGCTGTGAATGAAGAAGCATTACCCTCCAAGGCCAACAGAACTTCCTTCCTGCGTCGGAAGCCCCGTGCATTGTGTCCATTTGCTTACAGCACAATTTCTAAACACCATCAGGCTCCTAGCGTCACCTGTGACATTCTCCCTCAAACACCTGAGTTCTCAATAGCATCCCTCACTGTGCAAAACAGTGAGAGTACTAACTATTGACACAAAAAACAAAATCCCATTTTGCAAGGGAGTAGTTGTTGACACAACAGGGGAGTTACCGGGTTACGGATTGTCTTCTGCGGTCCACCCAAGGACATCATCTTCCCTCCTCCCGTTTAAGTTTGTCAGTTCTGTGTGACCACCGCTGGAGCGTAGTTAAAGGACTCACTGGTCGGGCAGCAACAAAGGACAGACCCCTTTGAAAAACCAAAACTTTTAATTAGAAATAAACAAAGTGACACTAAATGAAGTGAAACCCTCCAAGGTATAACTTTAAACTGCACAAGAAATGATGCAGACATCTTTCCAATAAATTTGCTGGAGTTTTGAAATATGAAAATTAAAGGCTTGCTTGAAGAAGCGAGGTGCCACCCTAACAAGGGACAGCGCACACAGGTACACAATGTCAGCAGCAGCTTCCTGAGATTATGTACACTGAGACAGAATCCCATGTAAAAACCATCATTGTACAGTGGAACACTGATAACTCTGTGCCCCTCAGAGCCCCTAACAGCTCTCCATTTGCAGCTGACCTCTGCCTGCAGACAGGGGAAAGATACACAGTACAAAAGCAGTTCTTCCAAGACAAACAACCAACCATTTCCATGTCCTTTAATGCTTTCTGTGCTCTCTCCAGATTTCCCAAGGCAGACAAGCCCAAGGGGCTGAACTTGCTTTTTCCAGGTTTACCTGACATAAGCTGAAGAGATACTAGGCAAAGACATAGCAGGGAAGCAAATCCACAAACTGGACTCCACAACTAACTACAGGAGTTTGTAAAATTGCATTAGATGCACACCATTAATGAGAAATGAAACAACAGCTGGTGAGCATACCCAGCTACACACTGCCATTTCTTTAGCAAATCTTCTAATGAAGTGAAGAAAATTCAGGGCCCAGCTGAAACTACTAAGTAATTATTTCTTGCTCATTCTAGAGAACTAACTTAAGGTAGCATGCAAACTGTGTGGTGATGACAGGCAGACAGGGAAAAAGCCAAAGGTGAGGGTTCTAGCATCATTACTGTGTGACAACTGCTAGCAATGTTAAAAGAGCAAAAAACCCTCCAAAAACCCACCACCAAACCGAAACGCAACGTCTGCGACCTGTTCCACAGGGCCCTGGGGTTAATCTTCTGCAATGATTCCACAACAGAGCGGCCCGTTGCAACATCTGGCTTATCTCGTGGGAGACTTGGGCCAGAAGGGCATTAATTCTCCTACTCAAAACCAGTGTCTAGAACACAATTTGGAGAACATAAGGTGCCTACGCTGCGTAACTCATCCGCCCCTTTGATCTCCTCATGGGATACCACCACCACAACAGGAATGTGCAAAGGCAGGGAAACTTCATTATTGTAATCTCGAAAAGGAGGTAACCAAGACCAAAGCAAACACTAACTCAGCATCAGAAAGTCCAACAGCAGACCCAAAAAAAGCAAAACCCGCGCCTACAACCCGCAGCCTGCCAACCGACCTTCCCTGGGTGTGCGACAGCAACCCAGACCCTGCTTTTGAAAGAGGACCCTGGACCAGCGCTGCCAGGCTGGGCAGAGCCGGCAGCGCTACAGCAAAGCGATGGATTGAGGGGTTTTTTGTTTCTTTGGTCATTTTTTTTATTGAAGGGGTCACAGTGCCGAGGGCAAGCTGCAGTTCAGGCCCTGTTTGACACGCCAGGAGACCACGCCGCGGCGAGGTTCTCCTGTCAGAGGAGCCGCTGCCAGCGGACGTGAAGCCAAGCCTCAAGCCTGCAGCGCTGAAGTTCAGGCTTCCTGGCTGCACCTGTAGAACTGAGTAAGACACGCGTGCTCTCCTGTCATCCCAGGCGCTGCAAAGCAGCTGAAAACTCTTCAGTAAAGAAAAACAACAACCAGGAACGCGGACGGGCCAACACCCAGCCGTCCCTCCGGGGCACGCCTGAGGCGCCTGTGACGAGGGCCAGGCCGGTCAGGCTCTGTCACCGGAGCCGCACTTCGCACCGCGGCAAACCGCGCTTCCGCCGGGAGAGGAAGCCAGGCTCTTCCCGGCCGCCCGCACGCAGCCAAAGCCCAGACGCCAGCGCCGTCCCCCGGCTACAAAGCGGAGGGACGCGGGCCCAGTCCCGCCGCGGCAGCCCGGCCGCCCGGCTCCACCGCGCGCTCCTCCAG